>Ga0079224_100001295_pt1 | contig 28339 bp, 19 predicted proteins | sample Stecom2015_FD_80414 | JGI IMG/M metagenome (GOLD analysis project Ga0079224, IMG submission 80414) | Agricultural soil microbial communities from Utah to study Nitrogen management - Steer compost 2015 | ecosystem: Environmental > Terrestrial > Soil > Agricultural land | place: USA: Utah... | reverse complement strand
GGGTCACGACTTCCGTCCTGAATATCGCCGGATAAAGTCCATGATCCAGCAACTGGGCAACTTGCCCGTCATCGCGCTCACCGCGACGGCCACGCCCAAGGTGCAGATCGACATTCAGAAGAACCTTCAGATGGAGGATGCCGATGTGTTCATTTCCTCCTTCAACCGTAAAAACCTCTTCTACGAAGTTCGACCGAAAAAGGAAACGAAAAAGCAGCTTATCAAATTCCTCAAGGAACACCGTGGTAAGTCAGGCATCATCTATTGCTTGAGCCGGAAGAAAGTAGAGGAGATCGCGGAGCTGCTTAACGTTAACGGCTTCAAGGCTGTGCCGTACCATGCAGGGCTCGATGCCGATGTGCGCGTGAAGAACCAGGACGACTTCCTTAATGAAGAAGTAGATATCGTTGTTGCGACCATCGCGTTCGGCATGGGTATCGACAAACCAGACGTTAGATTTGTTGTACACTACGACGTGCCGAAGTCGCTGGAAGGCTACTACCAGGAAACAGGTCGCGCCGGGCGCGACGGGCTGGAAGGCTACTGCCTGATGTTCTACAGCCATAACGACCTCAACAAACTCGAGAAGTTCAACAAAGACAAATCTGTTCAGGAGCGGGAGAACGCGAGAATACTTTTGCAGGAGATGGAGTATTACGCCGAGTCACCGGTGTGCCGTCGCCGCCAGCTGCTTCACTACTTCGGCGAAGAATACACCGAAGAGAACTGCGGCATGTGCGACAACTGCGTCCATCCCCGCGAACGTTTCGACGGAACGGAATATGTCAAGCTCGTCCTTGAGGCTGCACGCCAGACGGGCGCCCGCTTTGGCCTGAACCACCTCGTGCACGTTATCCGTGGCGTCGAGGACGATTATATAAAGAGCTACGGCCACTTTAAACTTCCGGTATTCGGTAAAGGCGCTTCCGAGGACGCTGACTTTTGGAAATCGGTCATCCGCCAGGCGCTCATCTATCAATACCTGGAAAAAGACATTGAAAACATCGGTGTCCTGAAGATCACTCAGAAAGGGGAATCGTTCCTCAAGAAGCCGTACCCTATCGAGCTTGCGCGTGACCATGACTTCACCACCACTGCGGAAGAAGAAGAAAAATCTCCGGACCGGTCGAATGGCGCGAAAGCATATGACGACAAGCTGTTCGAAATCCTGAAGACCCTGCGGAAGAAGATTGCCCGTGAGAAAAATCTTCCTCCGTATGTGATATTCCAGGATCCTTCACTGGAAGAAATGGCGACCACATATCCCACTACACCGGAAGAACTGGCTTCGGTGAACGGTGTAGGAATGGGCAAGGTCAGGAAGTTTGGACAGGAGTTCCTTGATGCGATACGGAACTACGTTGAAGAAAACGACATTGAACCGGCTACCGAGGTGGTGGTCAAGTCGTCCGTCAACAAATCGAAGATCAAGATCTACATCATACAACAGATCGACCGGAAGGTGGATCTGGAAGAAATCGCCGAATCCAAGAACATCACCTTTGAGGAACTGCTGACGGAAATCGAGAATATCTGCTATTCCGGTACGAAGCTGAACCTCGACTACTACATCGACCAGGTGCTTGACCCGAGCAAACAGGAAGAGATTTATGAATACTTCCTGAATTCGCACACGGACAGCATCGAGGAAGCGATGAAGGACGAGGCCAACGCCGAGTTCACAGAGGAGGAGCTTCGACTCATGCGGATCAAATTTCTTTCCGAATACGCCAATTAGGGTGCTCAGCACCCATTCAAAATCGGGTTCGCGCCGGGCCGGGGCGTCGAACCCGATTTTTTTTACGAAAACCCGATTCTCCCATTATCTTTGGGCATCGTCCCTTAAAGTGACGCTTGAAGTTTTTTCGTGCGGCTCTGTTTGCTGAACGGCGGAGTCGCGGTGATGACCCGGCTTAACGTATGAATGTCCTGATCATTGGTAATGGTGGCCGCGAGCACGCGCTGGCCTGGAAGATAAAGCAAAGCAGCCTCTGCGATGAGGTCTTTGTTGCTCCGGGCAATGCGGGAACCGCCGCCATCGCCCGGAACGTTGCTGTGCCTGTTGACGACTTCGAAGGGATCGGGAAAATCTGCAAGGATCACAATATAGGCCTGGTTGTCGTGGGTCCGGAAGGTCCCCTCGTGGCGGGCATTCGTGACTATTTTGAACAGGATGCTTCACTGTCCGCGATTCCTCTCGTGGGGCCCGGTCGCAGTGGTGCCCGCCTCGAAGGCAGCAAGGACTTTTCCAAGCAGTTCATGCTCCGTCATGGAATCCCCACGGCCCGCGCAAAGGCATTTCTCGAAGCAAACCTCGAAGAGGCAATGGAATACATCTCCACCTGTAAGCCGCCGATCGTGCTCAAGGCAGACGGCCTGGCCGCAGGCAAGGGAGTGATCATCAGCCTGAGTCAACGCGAGGCGCGGGAAGAGCTGAGGCAGATGCTCGTCAACCGTAAGTTTGGCGAAGCGAGCGCCAAAGTTCTCGTGGAGGAATTTCTCAACGGCATCGAACTATCCGTGTTTGTGCTCACGGATGGCGAACGCTACGTAATCCTCCCGGAAGCCAAAGATTACAAACGCATCGGTGAAGGCGACACCGGCCTCAACACCGGTGGTATGGGTGCCATTTCACCTGTTCCTTTTGCAGGACCTGACTTCATGCGAAAAGTTGAAGAACGTGTGGTTGTGCCTACGATACAAGGTCTCAAAAAGGAAGGAATCCCGTATCGGGGCTTTATCTTCATCGGACTGATGAACGTCGGGGGAGATCCCTACGTTATCGAGTACAACGTCCGCATGGGCGACCCCGAAACACAAGCAGTGCTGCCCCGCATCAAGTCGGATTTTGGCGAGTTGCTTCTCGCGACGGCAAAAGGACAACTGCCTGACCTTCCTTTGGAAGTGGATGATGAGCACGCCGCTACGGTCGTCATGGTTGCAGGTGGATATCCGAACGAATACAAGAAGGGAAATCGCATCAGCGGGCTTGACCAGGATCATGATGCGCTCATATTTCACGCGGGCTCGGCACTACGCGATTCCGACGTGGTCACCAACGGTGGCAGGGTGCTCGCCATAACTGGCCGCGATGGCTCGCTTGATGGAGCATTGAAGAAGGCTTATGATGCTGCCGCACGAATCAGCTGGGACGGGGTATACTTCAGACGTGACATCGGGAAGGATTTATTGAAACTGGCCTAAGACTTTTGTTATGGCGTGTACGTGCGGTTCTGGTAAAGGAGTAAAGGTGGCAGGCTGCCGCAATAACGGCGCTTGTCTTACTGGCGGTTGCAATAAAATGAATGTCTTCGACTGGCTCTCCAATATGGATATGCCGTCAGAGGACCGTTTTGATATTGTTGAAGTCCGCTTCAAGAATGGCCGAAAGGATTTCTTCAGGAACAAGGACCGCCTTAATCTTGTAACGGGTGACCCTGTAGTGGTAGAAGTGCCCAATGGTCACCACATCGGTTATGTGTCGTTGCAGGGTGAGCTGGTACGACTGCAGATGCAGAAGAAGAAAGTATCGGCCGACGACCAGATCCGAAAAATCTATCGGATAGCGCATCAAAAGGACCTGGAAAAGTTTGAAGAGGTCAAGAAGCGCGAGATGCCCACGCTCTACAGGACGCGTGAGATCATCCGCAACATGAAGCTGTCGATGAAGCTTTCCGACGTCGAGTATCAGGCCGACAACACCAAAGCTACTTTCTACTATTCGGCTGATGATCGCGTCGACTTCCGCGAACTTATCAAGGTGCTCGCAGCTGAATTCCGGATTCGCGTTGAAATGCGTCAGATCAGTCTGCGACAAGAAGCTGGAAGATTAGGGGGCATCGGCGTCTGCGGCCGTGAACTTTGCTGTTCGACATGGCTGGCGGATTTCAAGAATGTCACGACGAGTGCTGCCCGTTATCAGAGCCTGTCGCTGAATCCGAGCAAGCTTTCAGGTCAGTGCGGCCGACTTAAGTGTTGTCTGAATTACGAACTCGAAACGTATCTGGAAGCGCTGGAGGACATACCGAAGATCGAAGGGCCGCTCCTCACCGAAAAAGGAGCAGCCTCGTTGCAAAAGACGGATATCTTCAGGAAGATCATGTGGTTCGGATACAGTGAGGAGAACACTTGGTATCCGCTGAATGTGGAACGCGTCAACGAAATCCTGCGCATGAACCAGGAAGGAAAGAAACCTGCCAGCCTGGAAGAGAACGTCGCCGCGGTGAAGGAGCCGGTAGCCTCCCTGAACAGCGATCTGGAACGCATGGATAAGAAGTTTAGTAGTAAATCGCGCCGTAAGAAAAAGAAGAAGAGCAAGAAGGATGGGCGCGGCAAGAAACCCAACCCACGTGGATGAAAAAACTTTTTCTCGCGTCATTGTCAACTTTTAACGCGGCTGTTGGCGTGCCTGCCTTGTTTATTTTCGTTCTGGCCGCCAGCCTTTGGAGTTGCGACTCTTCCCGGATTTACGACCAAAACTACGATTTCGACGGCAGGCAGTGGCTTGCTTCGGAGGAACCCGTGTTCGAATTCGAGGTTGTTGATACTTCTGTGGGATACGACTTGTACACCAGCATCCGAAATGAATCAGACTACCTGAACGCCAACCTGTACTACGAATACGTCCTTTCGGATTCGCTGGGTAATGTGCTGGAGAAAAAGTTGTTGTCGCAGTTTTTGTTTGATCACAAGTCCGGCAAGCCGTTTGGCAGCACAGTGCTCGGCGACATTTTCGATCACCGCTTTCTCATCCTGGAAAACTATCGCTTTGAAAAGCCGGGACGGTATTCCTTAAAGTACTCGCATAAGATGCGTACTGACACGTTGAAAGGTATCCTGGCCGTTGGTCTCCGTGTGAACAGGCACATGCCGGATTAACCCGCCGAAACTTCGATAAACGTATCTTTTTGGAAGTAGGTGCCTGCGCGCGCGAGCAAGTCTGATGCGCTCATGCGATCGATCTCTTGTATCAGCCTTGCGTAGTGATCCATGGGAAGATTATACAACACCATGGTCCGTATCTTGTCGGCATGCGCGAATGGGGTAGAGAGGTCACTCTGAAGACTGCCGATGAAATGCCGACGCCCCACTTCAAGCTCGTCTGCGGGGATCGGTTCGCTGCACACGCGTTCAAGTTCCTTTCGAACTTCCTCCAAAGCGATGTCTGTATTCACCCTGTTGACATCGGCTCCGATGAGGAGGTACGTGTCGCGCTTCATTACGTGTATCGACGAATGAATGCCATAGGTGAGACCTTTTTCCTCCCGAATGTTTTTCATCAGGCGGGATCCGAAGTGTCCGCCGAGAACATGATTGAGTAGAACAAGCGCGGGGTAGTCGGGGTGGGAGCGTGGAATCGCCCTTCGTCCAATCCGAAGCGAGGTTTGCAGGCTGCCTTCCTTTTCGACATGACCCCTGCGATTACCAACAGGTTGAGGTTCGTGATCTTTCTCAGGTTCCTGCATTCCGGGAAGTTGCGACAAGGTGTCCAGAATAAGCTGTTGATGCTGGTCTTCAACCTTTCCTGAGACAAGGACGAGCATCGGCCTGAACCACCTGTCATGAAACGCCACCAGGTCGTCGCGACGAAGCGCATGTACGTTGTCCGGCCTGGTCTCGCGGCCGTAAGGGTGATGTTCACCAAAGAGCGTCTTTCGGAAGTGCTGCGAAGCCAGGTACGACGTTTTCTCCATGCTGATCTTCAGATTCTGGAGAAACGTTGACTTGAGTTGCGCGAGTTCTTCTTCCGGAAAAGTGGGTTCTGTTAAAACTTCAAGCGCAAGTTCCAACGCTGGTGCCAGGTTTCGCGTGATTGAATACAGTGTGACTGTTGCAAAGTCTGGTCCCGCAGTTACGTCGAAATGCGCGCCAAGCCTGTCAAAGCCTGAGGCAATTGCGAAGCTGTCCTTCGATCGCGTGCCGCGGGAAAGGAGTTTGGCGGAAAAGTGGGCGACACCCGGCATACTTTCATTCCATCGTCCTGCCGGCAATACTAGTTCGATCTTAAGGACGTTTTGTTCGCCTCCCTTGATAAAATACACCGGCGTGCCGTGTCGTAATGCGGCAACCTTCGGCTGAATCAGACCGAAGTTGAGATTGCTCGTGAACGCTGGTGGTGTACGTCTATCCAGCATGATTAATCAGTGACGGACTGTTGCTGTGAAGTGCTCTTGAAGAGCTCAAAGAGGATTGTAAAGCGAAGAGTCTCGGCAAGGGGATGTTCGCGCTTGTTGGTTGGTACGAGATATGCAACGTCAAATCCGAACGCTTTGCGCCGAAAGCCAGCGCCGAGGGTGAGGTATTTTCGGTTGCCCTTGTCTTCGGCTTCGAGAAAATATCCGATCCGCGCTGCAAAGGCGTCCTCGTACCAGTATTCAATGCCTGTTGACAGCGTAATTTCATGAACTTCCTCGGAGAAGCCTCCGGGAGCATCAGTAAATGAACTGAACATTCCCCGAAGCAGCGTCTGGTTCTTATCGATGGTGGGCACCAGCAGCTTGTTGAAGTCAAGCAGGAAGGTGAGTGTGTTGAAGCCATCGAGGGCGGTAGTAAAAGCGCCACCAACCCGAAGATCAGTAGGCAGGAAGTCCTTATTGCTGTTGTCTGAATAGGTGAGCTTCGCGCCGATGTTGGATATGTTCGCGCCAAGCGAAAGCGTCGACCCTCTCGAGTTTTGTATCTCGGCAGTGTAATAAATACCAATATCGGCTGCGACACTCTTGCCGGGTCTTGCATCAAGACCGCCCGTACTGTAGGCGCCGGTAAGGTTAGAATGAACGTACTTTCCTGTAAGCCCGACGGATAACTCTTCCGTTAGTTTACGAGAATATGTGAGTTCGATGGCAAACTCGCGTGGATTAAAATTCCATCCATCACGGCCGTCGGTCGTAAAGATAATGTCGCCCAGGTCGAAGTATTTCAGCCCCAGCGAAACGGCCTGTTCCTGAGTGATCTTGTAGAACCCGGTCAGGTAAGATATCGACATGTCATTGATGATCTTTCCCAGCCAGGGTGTGTATGAAAGTGATCCGCCGTAGTCTGAAGGAATGAATACAAGCTTTGCTGGATTCCAGTAAGCAGAGTTGGCATCCGGTGACGATGCCACTCCTGTTTCACCCAGTCCTGCATGACGCGCATCCGGTGAAATAAGTAGAAAGGGCACTGCCGTTGTGATGGCCTTGGTTTGACCCAACAATTGGCTGGGGTCTGTGATTGGATCCCCATCGGGAGGTGGATTCCCTTGAGAAAAGCCGCTGGGCATTACTAGTAAAAAAAGCCAAAGTAACGGAGCGATGCTTAATTTCATCAGAATACGCATTCAGGGTTCAAAGATAGTTAATTCGCAATAATTAGTTTCGTAACCCGCTCATTTTTAGAGCCATTGGTAGCCGAACGAACAACGAGGCGTGCTACGTATAATCCACTCTGGATATTTTTCCAAATGCCTTCACGGGTATCAAGTTCAAGCAACTCTACTTCGTAAGGACTGTCAGGAATAGACATTTCCTGTGTAGTGAGCAGCTTGCCGGTCACGTCATAAATAGCCAACGCGGTATAAAGGTGATCGCCTGACCGATTGTGCGTGAACGACAAGGTTGTTGATGTAGTGAACGGGTTCGGAGAGTTGATGAATCGCTCGATGACAATAGCGTCACCGTCAGACACAATAAAGTCGATGCTTGCACGCGCAGGATTGTTATACGTATCCCATGCCATCACCGTGATCGTATGCCGTCCGGGTGAAAGTCTGCGCAACGGAAAATCAACCCAGCCTGCGGTGAAGTCATCAATATCAGCGTGGTAATATTCTTCGAGATGATACACTGCTGAATCGTCAAGCACAGCCACAAGACTGTTACCAATGCCATAGGCAGAAAGGTTTATTCCGCTGGCATCTGAAAGACGTACCAGCAACCTTGTGTCGGGAGACGCAACGCCACCATGGCGAAATGTGGTATCACCTATGTATAGGGCCATCGTTGGAGGGAGATTGTCCGCAGCAGGGTTTGGTTCACTTTCTCCAACGACGAAGTCACTTTCAGCGCCTGCAGCGTCCCACTTGTTGTTCTTGTCGTATGCGTAAAGCGCCATCTTTCCATTGCCCAGCGTATACGCGATATTACGTGTGACGACAAAAGAGAACTCAAATGTGCCATCTGTTACACGGGCTGATCCCTGATGAAGAAGGTTCGCCCATTGCTCAAAAGTGTAAGGCAGGTTCTCATTGCCGAATGTCGTAAAAGAACTTCGCTTATCGTACACACGTGCCTCAAGGACTCCGTTGAACGCAGTAAGACGGGCGTCATCATCGCCAACGATCTCCCCGCGAACAGTCACGCGGGACAGGGCGCGTAGGGTGTCAGTTGTATTCCCTGCCTCTATCGCGGTGACTTTGATTTTGTACCTGGGGAAAGCCAGTGGAAGCGAAGGATCACCGATCAGAGAAAAATTTCGATTCGATACGCCGCTCTGACTGGCGTTCTTTGTCCGACGAAAGAGTTCTCCCAACGTGAGTGAACCTTCCGACTGGATTTCAAAGAGTGCGTTGTAAAATGCTTTGTTTAGCGAAAAGTTATTGTTCGATTCAACCGGCCTCGCCGTCGACACCATGGCGATGGCTCCGCTTCCGGGACGTACCACGCACAGCTCCGCACTGGATTGCTGTGAGGGATCATCCTGCCGTCCGAATTCACAGGTTGCCGTTACGAAGAGGGGATAAGTTTTGTTCTTTAACCTTTCGATCACGAAATCATCAAAGATTCTTTCGTGAGCCCAGAGCCTCTCATTGCCGTGCCCGGTATAGTTGACAATGAGCGCGCCGCGTTCCAGTATGTCGATAATTTCCCGCTCAGCGTCAGGAGACGATTCTCCCGCTGGCAACTGCACCTGGCGGAAGGCGTCGAGGTATATTTTTCGTGTGTCAACTTCAGGATGGTTGACAGTGATGTCTTCAGCCATCTGGTCGGCCTGGTCCTGGTGAACGTTGGCGTCTCCATCGTCGGCTACAAAAGCAATCCGGCTGCGCCATTGTCCGAAGTGCGACGCGTTGGTTTCGTAGTCGATGATTTTGTTGACTACAGCTTGTGCCTCAGCCGTTGTTCGCACGGGTAGTCGTCCCACACCAATGTCCATGGTGTGTGAATCGCCGCCTTCTTCCTGCCATGATCCTTCTTCGTCTTCAAGAAAGCCGAAGTAGTCATCGGACGAGTACGTGTTAAGCGGGTGGAGCGAATTCCGCGATTCATAGGTGGGCACAAAGTTCGTGTTGGGCTGGACTCTGTCCTTGTAATCATACGAAGCCTTACCAAAGAGCAGGAGTGCTTTCAGCGTACCCGGACTTTTGTCATAGAGGTGCTTTGCGAAGTCGCGAATTGCGGTCAGGTCCTGACGACCGGATGAAAACTCGTTGTAGACCTGGGTCGTCGTTACGACGGCTGTCGTCCATCCGCTGTGGGCGCTGCGGTGCGCCGCGAGTTGTTGCGCCATGGGAAGGAAGTTCTCATGCGTAACAATGAGAAGCTCGGGTGTATTCATTCCGTGAAGGTCCTGGTTCGGAACGACGCCGACGAAAGCCGGTTCTGGAATTTTGCTGGAAAACGCGATGAATTCTTTCAGGGAATTGGTACTTGTAGTAAACGCCGCCTGATTGCCCGCCGCCGAGTAAGCCTGGTTTACGGGAACGTAGGGGTTGGATATATCCCATATTCCGAAAAGAGAAGTCGCTGACGCGATATTGAATGTGGAGTATTCATGGCCAAGGCTTGCCCCGCTTCGAAAGATTGTTTGATCTCCGTAAAGGGCTAGGTCGCGTTCGAACGACATCAGTAGATAATTCAGGTAGCCGGTACCGGTGCCGGTTTTCTGGTAATCGTAACGCACTTCGAGGGCGGTGGGGTTGGCTGCCACGATGGGGACCGCGTTAACGACGAAGGTATCGCGACGCACTTCTCCTTTTACGGCGTACGTTGCTCCTGAAACGGGAAGAAGGTATTGCTCACCAACAGGAACGTTGTTAACGTACAGGCTGAAGGACGACCCTGCGGATGATTGTGCCATAACGTCACTGACTACAATGATGTCGGCATCAGGACGAATTCCGGCAGTTTCCCACGACAGCCGAAGCGTCGTGCTTACATTGAGGCGTTCACCAAACCATTCACGACCGGACTTGAGGATATTGTGTTCATCCCGTTCGTGATAGATGAAGTCGTTGAAGGTACTGATAACCGGACGCCCCGCTGGATCTTCAGACGATCGCTGTGCGACTCGGAGTCCGGCATTCTGTCCAAAGGTGAGGAAGTAGTAATTCTGCGTGGCGTAGAGATTGTGCTCGTACGCGAACGTATTGCGGTCGGGATCGAAGGAAAAATCATCGGGGCCTTCTGCGTAGAAGAGGATGTAGTCTGAACTGTTAAATACGCCGTCTTCTTCACCGACAACCTGGATTGCGAGCTCGTTGAGGTCGACGGGGCGAGGTGTACTGTTGGCCTGCGGTAGCATTCCACCCGCGTTGCCAAACACCTGTATCGTTCTTGGATCGACGGATGAAGGATCAACGCCCGCCTTTCGAAGTGCATCGTAGGTGACCTTGTAAACACCATTTTTCTCCACTGAGAATTTCAGCCATTTTCCGCTCTGAAGAACGGACGACTGCGCCAATGCAGCGCCTCCCCACGAAATCGCAAGCAAAAAGGCAGGTAGGTATTTATATGGGGCCAAACGGGACACCTCAATCAGCTCTTGGGCCAGGTACGGCCGACTTACTCAACGACAAAACGATGTATGAAAGTATAATGAGCGGTACCGCCGCGAATCTGAAGAGGGCCACCAGAACCACGGACACCATCAGGAAAATAAACTGGATCTGATTATGCCTCCAGGTTAAATCTCTGAATTTCAACGCAAACAACTCAACGCGGGACACAAGCAGCAGCGAGAATATGATGGCCACTGCAACCAGGACGTAAGGGTTGAGCATAAAGGCACCCGGCCCTCCGTCCAGGAATGGAAGTCCTGTTATGAACAGCGCATTTGCCGGCGTGGGAAGCCCCCTGAAGGAATGCGTCTGCGCCTCATCAATGTTGAATTTAGCCAATCGCAAAGCCGAAAACACGACAATGACGAATGCAATCCAGGGAAGGTAGGCAACATCAGTCTGTCCTTTCAGCAACGTGTAGACGAGCACTGATGGCAGAAGTCCGAAGCTGACGACATCGGCGAGCGAGTCGAGTTCCTTTCCAATAGGTGACGCCACTTTCAAGACGCGAGCCGTGAACCCGTCAAGGAAGTCGAATGCAAGAGCGATCCACACAAATGCGGCCGCGGGCATGTTTCTCTCAGGGTTTTGCAACAGGTATACGACACCTATTGACCCGGTGACCAGATTGCAGCACGTGAGAAAGTTGGGTAAGTGGCGAATCATAGCGTTCACTTTACCGTGATGGCGCAAAAGGGATTCGTGCGCTTTTCAAATCCGATAGTGGTGGTTGGCCCATGCCCGGGATACACCGTAACCGCATCGGGCAGTGTGAATAATTTATTGTGAATGCTTTCTATCAGTGCGTTTGCGTTTCCACCCGGAAGATCTGTTCGGCCAATGCTGTTGTAAAACAATACGTCTCCGCCAAGCAACGAAAGACTTTCTTCGTGGTAGAAGACAACATGTCCCGGTGAATGCCCTGGCGTGAACAATACCTTCAGCTCCGTGTTGCCAAATTTTATTGATTGACCTTCGCTCAGAAACGCGTCAGGTGTTGCCGCGTGATATCTGAAGAATCCATAGTTAGGAGCATACGAAGCAACAGCACGGAGGTATGGTTCCTCGATCGGGTGGATGTACAACGAGACGTTGAAGCGATCTTTGATGAACGCGTTCCCCAACACGTGGTCAACGTGACAATGCGTGTTTAGAAGCATGACAACGCGAAGTTGCGCATCTTCTATATGCCGGACCAACTCCTCCTCTTCCTCCTTTTCGTAACAGCCAGGATCAATCACGACACACTCACCCGTTTCATCATACACCAGGTATGTGTTTTCCTGGAACGGGTTGAATACAAACGACACGATCTCGGGCATGCATTGGCGAATTTGATTTCAAAAATACACCGATTTTATGTGAGACTCCCCATTTATGGCCATTTTTGACTTTGCCCATGCCGCACACAGAAAAGCTGGATTGCCTCATCATTGGTCAGGGTCTTGCAGGTTCTGCATTGGCCGTGCAGATGCTTGCGCGACGCTGGCGCATCCTCGTGATCAATCGTTCCGATGCTACGTCGCCATCTCAAGTTGCCGCGGGCCTGTTCAACCCCGTGACAGGAAAGATGTTTGCCAAAACATGGATGGCCGACGAACTGTTTCCGTTCCTCCACCAATACTATCGCAACGTTGAGCAACTCACCGGCGCGCGCTTCTACTATCCAATGTCTATTTATGTTCCATTCGCAGAGGCGCGTGAGCAGAACGAATGGATGGGCAGAAGCATCGATGGTCCCGTCAAGCACTACGTGAAGAGAATTTTTACCACACCGCAGTATCCCGGAGTGCTCAATGATCCGCTTGGTGGTTATTTGCTCGATCAGTGTGGTTACGTGGACACTAAGGAATACACGGCTGCCGTGCGCAGCTGGCTCGAAAATCAGGGATGTTACGTGACGGCGAGTGTGGAACGCGGCGACATATTGGTAGGACGCGCCGGGGTGAGGTACGGACGCTACGAGGCCGACGTCGCGATTTTCTGCGAAGGCGTCGGTGTGTTTGGGAACCCGTGGTTCGACTGGGTACCCATAAAGCCGCTGAAAGGAGAAATGCTGGCGGTTCGGGGGAAATTTTTGGAGGATGTGATCGTTAATAGAGGCGTGTATATGGTCCCCGGCCCGTCTGATACCTGGTATGTTGGCGCGACATACGAGCGGGAGTTCGAATCACCTGCTCCGACGAACGAAGGCAGGAAGGCCCTCGAGGAAAAGCTGCAGGCACTCACGCCGTTGCCCTACGAAGTTGTGGACCACAGGGCGGGGGTCCGACCTTCCACGCCTGATCGGAGACCGCTGATCGGAGCCCATCCGGAGCACAGTAACTTATTGATTTTCAATGGTATGGGAACCAAAGGAATTTCCCTTGCGCCATTCTTTTCCGCAGAAATTGTGGCATGGCTTCGAAAAGAAAAGCAACTTCCGGCGGCTGTGGATATTAGTCGCTATAAATCATTATATTGGAATTCTCGCTGAGCAGCATGAAGTACAGAAGCGTAACATTAGCCGCGATTTTGCTTTTATCCGGGGTAGCGTTTGAAGGGCTGGCACAAAAGGCCAACGAGGCGTTCGGGAAAAACCGCATCCAATACCGTCAGTTCAATTGGCAGTACCTTAGTGGCGAGAACTTTGACGTCTATTACTACGACAACCGGCGCGATGTTGCTACGGAGGCGCTGGAATTCCTCGAAGGCGAATTCGACCGCATCACGGACATTATTGGCTATCCCCCCTATTTCAAAACCAAAGTCTTTGTCTACAACTCGCTGACGGACCTCCGTCAGAGCAATGTGGGACTCAATCGCACCGTGTTCACCATCGGAGGTGAAACCGAGTTCATCAAGCCATACGTGGAAGTTGCTCACCTCGGCAACATTCAGGATTTCAAGGAGGAGCTTCTCTATCGCATCAGCGACCTGCTTGTCAATGAGATGATGTTTGGAGGAACACTAAAGGACATCTTCCAAAGTTCGCTTCTCCTGAATCTGCCTGAGTGGTTTGTCGATGGTGCGTCGTATTACGTGGCGAAAGGGTGGACGACCGAAATGGACGACTTCATCCGGCAATTCCTGCAAACCAGAAGGTCGCGCAAACTCGGCAAACTGACGGGTACAGAGGCAGCCCTTGCCGGACAGTCGATGTGGAACTTCATCGCTGAAAAGTACGGCAAGAGTTATATTCAGAACATCCTGAACTATACACGACTTACCCGCAACGAAGAAAAAAGCATCAACCTCACCCTTGGCATCTCCTTCAAGCAGCTCATGGCCGAATGGGAGAACTTTTATTCATCCATGGGCGCATCAGTTGAGAAGTCGTATGTATCGCTGAATACAACAACAAAACTGACTCCACGTCATAACAAGACTACGCGTTTTACAACAGTAAAGCTTAGTCCCGATGGGCGATACCTCGCTTACGCTGAGAATGACCGCGGACGTTTTATCGTCAAGGTTCTCGAAATCGGAACCAACAAGGAAAAGGTTATACTGTCGGGAGGTTCAAAAGTTGTCAACCAACGGGTGGATTATCAGCAACCACTCATCAGCTGGGCGGACGATCATACGCTGGGCGTAATCGGACTCAAGCAAGGCCAGTATGTTTTCTGGCTGTACGACCTGAGCACGAGGTCGAAGATTCCCCGCGAAATGGACCGCTTCAGCAATGTGCGCAGCTTCGACTTCTCAAGTAATGGTCGACTGGTAGTGCTTAGCGCCGACTTTGAAGGTCAAAACGACCTCTTCCTCGTGAGTTCAAGACGCGACCGGGTAAGGAGATTGACGAACGACGTTTACGACGACCTGGATCCGAGTTTTGTCCCCGGCACCAACTCGATCGTCTTCAGTTCCAACCGGACAACTGATACGCTGATCAACGCAAAGAAAATTCCTATCGCTCAACTCACAGACAATTTCAATTTGTTTGTGTTTGACCTGGACACAACCACTACCGTCCTCTCGCGCATCACCAACACTGTGAGCAAGGACTTCGCGCCGTTGGCGATGGATAGCGACAACATCATTTACCTCAGTGATCAGCGTGGCATCATTAACTTGTTCAGATACAACAGAAAGACGTCGATCTATTCGCAGCTGACAAACTTCTCTAGCAGCATTAAGGACTACGACCTCAACTTCCAGACTTCAAGCCTCGCCGTAATTGCCACCAACGACCTCAAGGAAAACATATTTTATACCACCGGCTTTGACGTCGACCGTCAGGTGTTCACGCCTGCTACGCGAAGGACGGAACTTCAGCAAGCTCGCACAATCCAGGAACGCAGACGGCAAACCCAGGAGAATCGGAGCATGAGCATCAAAGATCTGCTCAACCAGCGGCTTCGTGGCGGTGCTGAGGACACCGCCCGGACTGAGCCGGAACCCGCTCCTCAACCCGAACTTCCGCCGGCCGCGCAAGACACCGTGACCCGGTCGTTTGAAGTTCCTGCAGACAGCACGGTCGTGCCTGCGGATAGTGTGCCGGCGCCTGGTATTGCTATCGACTCCGTTGCCGTCAGACCGGATACCCTGGCAGTGACGGGCGCGCCCGCCGACACGGTCGTCGTTGTCGAAGAAAAAGCCGAACCCGCCAACGAGGGCATTGTTAATACTGACGATTATCAATTTGAAGAAGAGCCTGTCCGCGAAACCCAACCCGGCCAAACCTTCCTCACCCGCTTTGCCAAAGCGCGGGAGAGAAGTCGTATCACGGGACCGTTCCCCTATGAATCCAAGTTCAGCGCCGACAACCTGATCACATCCATTGTCATTGACCCCCTTAGAGGATTGGGTATTTTGATCGAGACGCAGATGAATGACATGATGGAAAACTACCGGTTCTTCGGTGGCATCATGACTACTATCGACCTGCGGAACAGCGATGCGTATGCGGAATTCCAATATCTCCCCGCATTCATCGATTTTAGTGCGCGTCTGGACCGGAGAGCGATCATGCGTCGCCCGAGAAGCAGCGAAGCAAGCATTTACAACTACAGCCTCCACAAACTGGAATTCGGAGCGTCAATGCCATTGAGCGACAGGGCCCGAATATCTGTCAAGCCCCTCTTCGAAATAGCTCGTTCAGTGAACCTGGGTTCGGACAACCTTCCGCAGTCAAACCTCCGCGAGAAGCCTATCAACAATTATTATGGCGGAGTTCGTGCCGAATTGGTGTATGATAACTCGATAGCGAGTGGCATGAACATCATCGAGGGCACGCGTGGCAAGATTGCGTTCGTCCATCATCAGGGGATGAACAACGAAGACCTCAGCTTCAGCCAGGCTTATATCGACATCCGCCACTATCAGAAGATCTATAAGGAGATTGTGTTTGCCGTTCGCGGATTCGGAGGTACCTTCTTTGGCCGGTCTCCCAAGTTGTACCTGATGGGAGGTATGGACAACTGGTTCTTTAACGAAAGCAGGGAAGAGGGTACAACGAGCGAAGGCGAGCCTAATCCGCTCGGCGTCTATCGCGAGAATCAGGATATCCTGTTCATGGAGTATGCTACCGGACTACGTGGCTTCGACTATGCCACGCTGTTTGGTAACAGTGTGATGATGTTCAACGCGGAACTTCGTGTCCCGATCGCTCGGGCGCTGGCTGGCGGGCCAATATCTTCCAACTTCTTCCGCAATATGCAGCTTACCGCATTTTACGATATGGGCACTTGCTGGTCCGGCGAAGCACCATTTGATTCCCAAAACAGCGTGAGCTACAAGGTCGTCAGAGGCGGACCCTTCCAGGCACAGCTGAAGAACTTCCTTAACCCCTGGCTGTATAGCTATGGTGTTGGCTTCCGCTCCGTTATGTTGGGTTATTACCTGAAGTTTGATCTCGCCTGGCCTGTAGAGAATTTCAAAGTCGGGGAACCCAGGCTGATGGCCACGATCGGCTTCGACTTCTGATTGCATGTCCTGATGATTGCGGACACGTTCAGCTATACGGTCAAGTAACATAAGCTATCACAGTTGGCCAATACAGGTCATTATGAATAGAACAATAGTTGAGACAGTTTAAATAATACTAGAGACGTTGCATGCAACATCTCTACATGGATAATTCGCGCACATGGGACAATCCGCCTACATAGATAATCCCATCTACATGAACAATCCATCCAATAGGTGGTCACTATGGACCTATGTGAAGTCTATCTTTCCTTTGTGGTTCATTAAATCTCTAAACAACCCTAACCGATTACCCGACTGCTAATTACTTCCTACCATTCATCGATAACTCCCGGTCCCTGAGCTTGTCGAAGGGCTATGCTTCAATCCCCTTCAATATTTTCCTTAACTTGGTCTCCCGGGACGTCCAACAATCCCCAGTGATATGATAAAGTCCATGACTGGCTTTGGCCAGGCTATATACGATAACGGCACGGCGCAACTCAGCATAGAAGTCAAGAGTCTGAATTCAAAGTTTTTCGATCTCACCTTGCGGGTTCCAAAGGCCTTTGCCGATCGCGAACTTGAATTGCGTAATATCCTTAGTGAAAAATTAGAGCGGGGAAAGGTGTCGGTGACTTTGGAATACGTGAGAACGGCCGATGACGAAATCCGGCAATCGTATAACAGTGCCCTTTTCAAGAGTTACTTCAAGGAGTTAAAATACCTCGCGGATGAAGTAGGAGTTTCCGCGATGGATACCATTTTCAGCCTGGCCTTAGCATCACCGGATGTTGTCCAGGTTCGACTGCGGGATGAAGTCTCAGAGGAAGAGTGGCAATGGGTCCGCAAGGCATTTCTTGAGGTCATCGATAAGTGTGACTCCTTCCGTGTCCAGGAGGGCAAATCGCTACACAATATGCTGGCCGAATGCTGTGCAAAAATCCGCGAGAACCTCAAGCAGATCGAAGCGCTCGACCCTGAAAGGGTGGCACGCATCCGCGAGCGGCTCAAGACCAACGCTGCATCATACCTGGTTGACAATGGATTTGATGCTAATCGTCTTGAACAGGAAATTTTGTACTACATCGAGAAGCTGGATATCAACGAGGAAAAAGTTCGGTTGAAAACGCACCTCGACTATTTCATGGAAACGCTTGACGCACCGCAGTCAAGTGGAAAGAAGCTGGCCTTCATTTCTCAGGAAATCGGACGCGAGATCAATACCATCGGGTCAAAGGCTAATGACGCAGCCATCCAGAAACACGTGGTGGTGATGAAAGAGGAACTGGAAAAGATCAAGGAGCAACTTAACAACGTGCTCTGAGATTTACATCAGTTTCGCGAGTGTGTTGATATACCGTTCAGGCAACTCACCCTTGATCGCAGTTTGGTAGTCGTTATAGCTGCAGGGTACGAGGCTGTTCCTGGAGTACCGTTCAACGCCATTCGGATAGGGCACTTCCATCCACCACTTATCGCTTAGCTTGCTCTTGTAAAATGCCAGCGTCTCGGTTTCACCGGGAAGCGTAACGACGTACTTCAGAAAATCCATACTCCTGAAGCTGATGTCATTCTTCCGATGGTTGAAACCCTCAATGAAATACCAGATCATCGTAGCCACTACAAACGCCGTCTTGCGCTGCTCGTCGTCAAGGTCGGGGTTGTATTCATAGAATCCAATCGAGCTTAGCTTCTCGTTGAGCCCGGCATACCAGCAGATTTGACATGCGTCTTCACCTGACAGACCGAAAGGTAACGCTCTGCTGTTGCCCGGTGCGTCGCCGGAACGAATGGCGGTAATGTCGAAAGACACCAGGTCAGCCCCTCTTACCGTTGGTTCGATCTCGGCCATGTTAGACCGCATCTGTCCAACGCGGAACGCTTCAAAGTAGAGCTTTTCCAGAACCGCCACAGAGTTTGGATCGATAAGGTAACTCTGGTAGGCCAGGTGGGTATAGCTGAAAAGATAGTTGGGCTCGTGCAGCAGGATGCGGTGAATGTGTTTACGGTTGGGCAGCGCTTCGGACCCTTCCTCCAGATCGAGATAGGCATCCACATTGAGGAAGCTTACAAGCTTCTCCATGCTTTCGTAGGCCGTGTATTGCCCATAGTCCAGATCCTGGCTGCCGCCGATAACGATGGGCAGCACGTTGTTCTCAAGCAGGATGCGGCATACTTCGCTTACGCGGACGCACGATTCGTCGGCGTCAACGCCGGGATTCAGGTTTCCCAGGTCGACAATGCGCGCGCCGCCCTTACCGCGCTTGAGGCGATACAGCTTCTTGCGAATCTCGTCCGGACCCGCAGTCGAGCTGGTGCCGGTTTCCGATCCCCGGCTGTCGCCAATTCCGAACAGCGCGATCCGGGCACCCCGATAGTCGGGCATTTTGTCGCCAAAGACGTTGATGCTCCTGAAGAATGACGACGCTGAATCGATCCCTTCGTATACCGACTCGTCAACGGGAGAAAAAAAGATCGTAAGGTCCATAGCCAGGGGTATAAACGGGTTGAATATAGAATTTTCGCTCAACTTCCCCGGGCATGGGTTGACAATTCATCCCTAAAATTTGACTGCCTGACCTGTAAAAAGTCCAAACTCGCCTCCATTCCCGGCCAAAGCCATCAAAATTTATAATATTGGTCTGATTGTGAGTCAATTACTAGTCCAAACCAAACTTACACTTAAGTATGATCTTGATCTTAAGATCATACTGTTTGCCGTCTTGTACTACATCGCGGCACGGCTTGGCTACTTCTTATCGTTTCAGGACACCACAGCGCTTCCTGCCTGGCCACCGTCCGGGATTGCGTTTGCGTTGATTCTCCTGATGGGCCGGGTTACGTGGCCGGGTATCACTATTGGTGCGCTCATTGCCAACATCATGGCGTACTGGAATACGCCCGACGTCCCGGCGCAGACCGTCATCGCGGTCAGCAGCTGTATCGCAGTAGGCCATACGTTGGAGGCGCTCATCGGCAACTATCTGATCCGTCACTGGATCCGCGACGACTATCCGTTCCGCAATGCACGGAACGCGTTTCGCTTTCTTTTCGTCACCCTCCTGATGGCCGTGGCAGGTGCCAGCATTGGTACTTCCGGACTCATGCTGTTTGGCCTCCTCCCTGAAGAACGTCTTCTTCAGTCGGCGCTCTCCTGGTGGGTGGGCAACGTCGTCGGTATACTCCTGTTTACTCCCTTTGTGCTGGCGCTGGTTCGCGGCCGCCGCATCACGTTCAACCTCGAAAAGGGAATCGAGATTACTGTATTCCTGGCGGGAATAGCCGGGCTCTACATGCTGCTGCAAGTTGACTACATGGCAGAAACAATCGGTCGGGCGCTTCCTTTCCTTATCCTGCCCTTCCTGCTGTGGCTTGCTTTCCGCTTCGACCTGATCGTCGCGATAACGGGTGTGCTTCTCGCATCCCTTTTTGCAATCTACCTGACGATCAACAGGGAAGGGCCTTTTGTATTATCGGAGTCGTCAAACTCCATGCTCCTCCTTCAGATATTCATCGGCGTTACGAGCATATCGACCATCATCCTTTCGGCAACCGTGCGTGAAAGGCTTACGGTGCAGCGAGAGCTGCAGACGTTCAACAGCAACCTCGAGACTATGGTACTGGACCGCACGAAGGAACTGAATGAAGAAATCAGAACACGCCGACTCGCCGAGGAGAAGCTTCGCAAGACGAACGAGGAACTGAGCAAGAGAAACGCCGAACTCGACAACTTTGTCTACAGCGTCTCGCACGATCTTCGTGCACCGATTGCATCTGTGCTGGGATTGATAAACCTCGTTCGCAAAGACAAGGATCCAAAAATGCGGGAGATGTATCTTGATATGATCTACCGTAGCGCGCAGCAGCAGGATCACTTCATCAAAGAGATACTGGATCAGTCGCGCAACTCCCGGCTGGAAATCAACCGCGAGGAGGTGTACTTCGAACCTCTGATTGCTGAAACCTTTGAACAACTGAACCTGGCGTTCGTCAACGAAAAGGTGAAGAAGCACGTGACCGTTCACCAGGATGGTCCTTTCTATAGCGACCGATGGAGGCTCAAGGTAATCCTCAGCAACATTATCTCGAATTCGATCCGTTATCGAAATGGCAGAGATCCTGAGATACGTGTCAACGTTCGCGCGAATCAGGATCGTGTGCAGGTTTCAATAGAGGACAATGGCCGCGGCATTGCCAAGGAACATCTGCCCAAGGTATGCAAGATGTTTTATCGTGCCACCGACGATGGGCATGGCTCAGGGCTCGGCCTTTACATCGCAAAGGAGGCTGTTGAAAAACTCAATGGTTCGCTCAATATCACGTCACGCGAAGGCGAAGGAACTACCGTCAACCTCGAAATACCCATGATGAGGGCCTAGACGTACAAGATACTTTTTAGGGTGGTTTGTTTTAGGTTTGAAAGGGGGGCCAAAAGCCCCTCTTTCTTTGGTGTTTACGTGTTTACGTGCGTACGTGTTTACGTGAGAGTAACTAGAAGTTCATCACGTAGTAAACGGACAGCAGCCAGTCGGCGAAGGCGGCGTCACCATGACGGTACTCCCCGGTAATCGCAGTTTGTTGCTTGTCGATGACGCTTTGCGTCCTGTTCCGGTACATCGCGATCGGGAAGTTCACGCCGATGGAGTGCTTGTGGTTGATCATATAGGAAGCGGACGGCTCGAGGGAGACAATATATCCCGGACGACGGAAGCCATCACTTTCGCCGATAAGGTCTTCCACAGGTATGCCTTCATAACGGACGCCGGCGCCAACCTGCAGCCTGTTAAATACAAAGCGGCCACCAGCGCGTAACAGGAACTGGTCCGTCACGGACATTTCATTGGACAGCGGGATTCCAGAGGTTAGCGTGGTGCTCCTGAGCGTGCCGTTTGTGTTTCGGGGATTGATGAGGTAGAAGCCCGTCAGGTATCCGTAGACGTTGCGTGTAAGTCTGTGGCTAAACTCAACTTCAGTGGTGAGCCCGAAGCCACCATCACCCGGTTGTATGGATTGATCAACAGGACGGAGTTCCAGTCCTTCAGGACGATGGAACCAATCCTTATGGTTGTATTCACCGGTCGGAAGTTTAAAGCCCAGGCCGAAGATCAAATTGCCTTTTTCTGTCTGGGGGATCGCAGCGTAGTATGCTGCCAAACGAATGTCGCCAATTCCGCGGCTGCTGGTGTGATACCGTTCGCCGCTGTTGTTACCCTTATGTTCGTATAGAGAAGACCTGTCGATATAAACCAAAGGCAGGATAAGAGAGAAACTCCAGCGATCGGATGCACGATATGACGCGCCGATGGTAAGGGAGTGATCGTTGTTGATTACTTCAGTCCCGTTTTCAACGCGTTCTTTTTCTTCATGACTTCCTCTGAAATGTTTGTAAGAGTGGAAGTAGCGGAAGTTGGCGCTGAGTTGCCATCTGCTACTGGTACTCATGCTGTCGAATGTTACGCCACAGGGTGACGCCATATTGCGCACTGCGACACATCCTTGTCCCGAAACTTCGGTAGTTAAGAAAGCTGCGCAGGAAAGGATGGAAAGGATATAGAAGTACAATTTTCTCATAGCGGGTTGTTTGAACAGAGAATTAGATAGGTGTAAAGAACACAAAACCGCGTACTACACAAGCAGCGGTAGCAATCCGTAAGGAGGGATATCCAATATTAACCCACGGTGAGTTTAGGAGGGGGAGTGGGTACAGCCTCTGCTCTGCTCAACAGAGACTCATCGGCACTTGCGTACCAGGGTTTTAGATACCCGAAATCCGGGCTTAGTATTTCAAGCAGCTGATTGCTGTTGAAGTCTTTGCTCATCTTTAGCCACAGGCTTTGCGCCTTACCCATTGGGTTCGGGTTTTCGTGTGAAACCGGAACGTCGTTGGAAAGTTTAGCGTAGCGCGTGAACTGATCGGCCAGCTGCTCCTGGGCTTCATCGCGCACGCACACAATGTGCAGCGTGTCATTCGCGTAGCGTTGCTTGATCAGCCGATAAAAGGCACCACGATACTCGATGAGGCCCGAAGCTTTTTCAAATCCGTTGTCCGCGATCTGATACGGAAGGGTAAGCGGAACCTTGAAATGGTATATGTCTTCCGGGTTGATTTCCTCCTTGTCTACCTTTTCCGAGAACCTTGCGGAAGCCTGGTATTGCAACCCAACGAATACAATGTAGTATCCGCCAACATTGAAGAGGAACAGAAACAGGAAGACTATGGAGACTATCCGTTTCAAGGTACAGGGGTTGTGCTAAGTGCAATATAGCAAAATTCCCCGAATACGGAAGCCGGCCCATCCGGGCCTGGCGAGGACTTCCTACCCTCCGAAATCGTCGAATCGGATATTTTCTTTGGGAATGCCCAGTTCGTCCAGCATTTTGAGAACCGCCGCGTTCATCAGGGGCGGACCGCAGAGATAGTATTCGACATCCTCCGGCGCAGGGTGGTCCTTGAGGTAATTGTCGTAGAGACACTGGTGGATGAACCCGATGTAACCGTCGCCTTCCTGGTCGTCGAGACTCTTCTTGACCTTCCAGTTGTCCTCCGGAAGGGGCTCGGAGAGGCCGATGTAGAACCTGAAGTTCGGGAACTCCTTCTCGATTTTGCGGAAGTGATCCACGTAGAAGAGCTCCTTCCGGGAACGACCGCCGTACCAGTAGGACACCTTCCGGGTGGTCTTTTCCGTCTGGAACAGGTGGAAAATATGAGCACGGAGGGGAGCCATACCGGCACCGCCACCGATATAGATCATTTCGCGGTCGGTCGGGTTGATGTGGAACTCCCCGTAAGGACCCGAGATCGTAACCTTGTCGCCCGGCTTCCTGGAGAAGATGTAGGACGAGCAAACCCCGGGGTTCACGTCCATCCAGCGATTGTTGGCGCGATCCCAGGGAGGAGTGGCGATACGGATGTTCAGCATGATGATGTTCCCTTCCGCCGGGTGGTTCGCCATGGAGTACGCCCGAAACAGGGGCTCATCATTTTTCATCTTGAGGTCCCACATCCTGAATTTGTCCCAATCCGATTTGAAGACATCCGCCGGGTGGCCCAGATCCGGGTGCGGCGTAATGTCTATCGTCTTGTAGTCGACTTCAATTGCGGGTACGTCAATCTGGATATAGCCTCCGGCTTCAAATTTCAGGGTTTCACCCGGGGGCAGCTTCACGACAAATTCCTTAATGAAAGTGGAAACGTTGTAGTTGGAAACGACTTCGCATTCCCACTTCTTGATACCGAAGATTTCTTCCGGAATCCGGATCCGCATATCCTGCTTCACCTTCACCTGGCAGCTGAGGCGGACATTGGATAGCCTTTCCTGCCGGCTAAGGTGGCCCAACTCCGTCGGGAGCACATCGCCCCCGCCTGACTCAACCACGCACTTGCAGGTGGCGCAGGTGCCGCCACCTCCGCATGCCGAAGGCAGAAAAATTTGCTGAATGGCGAGGGTCGTCAGCAGCGAACTGCCCGCTGGGGCGACTACCGGATTGCTTTCGTCGCCGTTGATGATAATCTTGACAGGCCCTGACTGTACCAGCTTGGACTGCGCGAACAGCAGCATGAATACCAGCAGGAGAATAATGAGGGTAAAGGCGACGATCGATGTGATAATCAGCATTCCGGAACGATTTTTAAATCGCTCCAAATATACTATCGCCGCAATGATTCAACCAGCAATTCGACCTAATTTACAGGGATTCAGGCGGCGTATGATCCCGCTTTGGCGGATTCAGACGGACGGCTAACCGGAACGAAAGCGGCATCCGGTGTCAGGATGATCCCGATATCCTCGTGTTCCTGCCATCTCCGCAGGGTTGACAGCGTGGCCTGACCGATCATGTACTCCCGGCCATCCGCTGCGTAGCCCGATTCAAAGTTTTCGAAGTCGCGCAGAGAAACCGGCGCCCCGTGTTTGAAACTCACACACACCCCCACGCTGAGGTCGTTGGAGAACTCCACCCCATGGTCGCGATGGTGTCGCTTGTATTCGTAGGCGTAGTCGTACGAAAGGGCGGAGATATCTGACAATACCGCCGAGCCTGTAGGGTAGCTTCCCGCACCCTTGCCAACAAACAATTGCTTTTCGGCAAAGGCACCCTCAACGGATACCGCATTGTATTCGTTGCGTATTGCCGCAAACGGACTGCTATCGGAGATGTACTGTGGTATCACGAATCCATACACCCTATTGCCGATCTTGATCGCGCGCGCGATGAGTTTGATGTGAAGGTGGTTTTCGCGTGCATATTTCAGATCGAGGTCAGAGATGCGGTCGATACCAATGTTGATGACATCGTCAGGGGAGATAAACAATCCATACGTGTGGGCGATAGCGATGACAAGTTTGTACTTGGCATCAAATCCCTGAACATCCAGACGGGGGTCAGACTCGGCAAAGCCTAGCTGCTGTGCCGTCGCGAGCGCTTCGGGATAAGTTTTCCCTTCCTCAAAAACTTTGGTGAGGATGTAGTTGGTAGATCCATTGAAGATTCCTTCAATGCTCTTGATGAGATCGTTGTCGTAATATTCTTCCAGGTTGCGGAGGATTGGTATGCTGCCACACACGGCTCCTTCGTAGAGTACGGAGCGTTGGTGTTTCTGTTGCAGATCGTAAATTTCTTCGAGATGTTCAGCGAGCATCTTCTTGTTGGCAGTCACGACGTGCTTTCCTTTTTGCAGCGCACTCTTTACGATGTCGTAAGCAGCTTCCGCATCGTCGATCAACTCCACGACAACATCAATCGCAGGGTCATCCAGCACTTCGGCCCTGTCATAAGTGAAGAGCTCCTGGGGCAGTGGCCTTGGTTTGTCCCTGTGTTTCACACATATCTTCTTGATACTGGCCTTTACGCCTGCCGATTCTTCAAGGACGTGATACAATCCCTGACCCACGCAACCAAATCCAAACAGGCCAAGTGTTAGTTCTTTTCTCATGATAGCACGCTGATTTTCTCCCTGTAAAAGTGTTTCAATATTTTGTTGAGCTGGTCGAACTCCACGAGGAATCCGTCGTGACCGTAGATGGAGTGTATGACTTCCACTTCCGCCTGCGGAATATGCCGGGCCAGGAATCGCTGCTCGCCTATGGGGAACAGCAAATCGTTCTGTATTCCGATGACGAGTGCCCTGGCTGTAATCTGTGATAAGGCTTCTTCAACGCTTCCTCTTCCTCTGCCTACGTTGTGACTGTCCATCACTTTGGTCAGTATCCAGTAGGTGAATGCGTTGAACCGGTCGGCCAGTTTTTGTCCCTGGTATCGCTGATACGATGCCGCACGATAGTTGTCAAGCTTGTCCAAAGTTTTTTCCGCCTGCGTCTGCGCGAAGATCTCGTACTGCCGGTATGAGATCATTCCGATAGCACGGGCGGCTTTAAGTCCTTCCGTACCGGCGCGACGTTCATTTTCCTTCCAGGTCGGATCGGCCTCAATAGCCAGACGCTGAGCTTCGTTGAATGCGATGCCCCAGGGCGAATGTTGCGCGTTGCAAGCGATCGGGACGATATGGCGAAATACGGATGGTCGTTCGATTGCCCACTCCAACACCTGCTGACCACCGAGTGAACCACCGATCAGTGTATGAACCTGATCGATCTTCAGGTATTGGCGCAAAAGATCAAATGCCCTTACTACATCGCGATTGGTAAGGGTGGGGAAGGTATGGAAGTACGGCTTCCCCGTGGCCGGGTCGGGCGACAGCGGTCCGGTGGAGCCGTAACATCCGCCGAGTATGTTAGCGCAGATGATGAAGTAATGGCGCGGATCATACACGCTCCCTTCCGAGAAGAGGTCCTTCCACCAGGCTGTGAAATCGGAACTCCCAGTCAAGGCATGACAAACCCAAATCACGTTGTCGCGCGCAGGACTAATCTTGCCCAACGTTGAATAGCGAAGCTGGAAGCCGTTGAGTGATCCGCCGGCTTCCAGGGGAAAAACTTCATTGTAGTGAAATGTACTGTCTTCTCTCTCCATCATCTGAAAAGTTGTGCTTCCGTTCTCAGTGAACGGCGTGGTTCGCTACGGTTTCTTTGCTGAACACTGCGGCAAAGGCCTGCTCGAAATCGGCTTTGATGTCGTCAATGTGCTCGATGCCCGTTGACACGCGCAGTTGGTTAGGCAAAACGCCTGCGGCGCGTTGTTCTTCATCCGTCAGCTGCTGGTGCGTAGTCACCGAAGGCTGGATAATGAGGCTCTTCGCATCACCAACATTCGCGAGGTTGCTCAGCAACTTGAGGTTGTCGACAAATGCAGTCGCCTGCTCGCGGGTGCCTTTAATGGTAAAGCTAAGTACTGCGCCAAATCCGTTGCGCAGGTACTTCTTCGCCAGATTGTGATACGGGCTGCTCTTGAGACCCGGGTAGCTGACCGATTCAACATGCGGATGTTTTTCGAGCCATTCTGCAAGCGCAAGCGCATTGTCGCATGAGCGCTGCACGCGGAGCGACAATGTCTCAAGACCTTGCAGGAAGAGGAATGAGTTGAACGGACTGACGGCAGGACCGAAGTCGCGCAGCCCTTCTACACGTGCCCGAATGATAAACGCGATGTTGGGAAGCCCCAGGGGGTTGCCCTCTCCGAATACGTCCCAGAACTTGAGACCGTGGTACCCTTCAGAAGGTTCAGTAAACTGAGGAAACTTTCCGTTGGCCCAGTTGAAGTTTCCGGCGTCAACGATTACACCGCCAATAGATGTTCCATGACCGCCGATCCATTTTGTAGCCGACTGCACTACGATGTTTGCGCCGTACTTGATGGGTTGGCACAGGTACCCTGCGGCAGCAAAAGTATTGTCAACAACCAAAGGCAGGTTGTGCTTTTTCGCGATCGCTGCGATGGCCTCGAAATCCGGAACGTTGAATTCGGGATTACCGATAGTCTCGACGTAGAGCGCGCGCGTTTTGTCGTCGATCTGCTTTTCGAATGATTCGGGGTTGTCGCCTTCCGCGAAACGTACCTCGATGCCGAGACGCTTGAACGACACCTTGAACTGATTGTAAGTGCCTCCGTAGAGGAACGACGTTGATACGAAGTTTTCGCCCGAGTTGACGATCGTTGTCAACGCAAGGAACTGTGCTGCCTGTCCTGAGGATGTAGCGAGCGCCGCTACACCACCTTCAAGGGCGGCCACGCGCTTCTCGAACACGTCGGTGGTGGGGTTCATGATGCGCGTGTAGATGTTGCCGAATTCCTTCAGAGCGAACAGGTTCGCGCCATGCTCGGAATTCTTGAAAACGTAAGATGTGGTTTGGTAGATGGGTACGGCCCGGGAAAGGGTGGTGGGATCTACTTCCTGGCCAGCGTGTACCTGGAGGGTTTCGTAACGATAGTTTGACATGGTTGTAAATTTTTGGTTGTTATGGAATTTTGCCCAATCATTCACCGGGAAACGGCACACATGTGCCGAATCGGCGCATTGAAGCTGAAATGTCTGGCAGATTGAATATCAACAGCTCCGATGCGAACAGGGTCGCATAATAATTCGACACCGCTCAAGGGTGGGCAAAGGGGTGTCAAAAACGGCATAAGCCCCCCGGGCAAATGCATGCGCACTGATTCTGATTAGTGTGTTCATTTTTTAATCGGTTTATATTATCCCATTGCTGGGATCAGGAATTAGCACCTTTCCCCGAGCGGGGAGGTTGCTAGCGCTTCACAGAGCCTGTCTCTCAGCGCTTCTTTATAAATCGATTAAGC
>Ga0079224_100001294_pt1 | contig 28339 bp, 22 predicted proteins | sample Stecom2015_FD_80414 | JGI IMG/M metagenome (GOLD analysis project Ga0079224, IMG submission 80414) | Agricultural soil microbial communities from Utah to study Nitrogen management - Steer compost 2015 | ecosystem: Environmental > Terrestrial > Soil > Agricultural land | place: USA: Utah... | reverse complement strand
TTTTTTGGCTTCTTCAATTGCATAATCCGGCAAACCTTTCAAATCTTTTTCGTTGGTCAAATGCAATTCGTAAGCATTGGTTTCGGCTAAAACATTTTGTCCGAATTGAAGTGAAATTTTGGATAATTCTTTGTCGATTTCGCGAAGTTTTTCTTTTTTTTCTTCCAATAAATTGGCGCCGTTTCGGCTGAAACCTTTGTATTTTTTTTCTAATAAACGGAATTGTTCGGGTGATAAATTCAATTCATTTCTTTGTTCGTAAACGGATTTAATTCTTTCAAATAAAACCGGATTTAATCGAATGTCATTTGAAAATTCGGACAAAAGCGGTGAAACTTCTTGCGCGATTTTCTGCATTTCATCATCGGTTTCGGCAGAATTCAAATTAAAAAAGATAGAAGAAATTCGTCCTAATTTTTCGCCGCTGATTTCCATCGATTCGATGGTGTTTTCAAAAGTTGGCGGCTTGGGATTTTCGCAAATTTTCCGGATTTCTTGTTTAGCCATTTCAATGGCTTTTTCAAATGCGGGTTGGTAATTTTCGTTTTTTATTTGTTCGAATGGCGCGCTTTCAAAGGGCGTATTGAATTTATCTAAAAGTGGATTGTTCATTTTTTTGAATTAATTTGAAGACAAATTTAGAATAGAATAAGTGCGAAATGAAATAAAAAAGGTGAAAAATTCAATAAAAAACCCGCCAGAGCGGGTTTCTCGAATTTCAGTAGTTAGGTAGGCTAAAGAAGCGAGTTTTCAAGGATATATTTTTCAATTAATTTTCCATTGAATTATAAGCAGCAAATTTATTCTTATAACTAATATGAGCAAATACCTATTGGTAGGTATATTTTCCCGTTTTTGATTATTTTTTCTTAAATCGTGAAAATTTTGGATTTTTAGCATTTCCCGCATGGTCGTGTGTTCTTTTTGCTCGGGGCGGACGAGGTTGCTTGGGTTTTGCGGGAGTTAGTTCAAAATTTGTCATGGGAAACGGATTGTTTTCAGCCACGGGAATTTTCATTCCGATGGTTTTTTGGATGTCTTTTACATATTCCTTTTCATCGATATCACAAAGCGAAATCGCAATTCCTTCTGCTCCGGCACGGCCACCGCGACCAATTCTGTGCACATAAGTTTCAGGAATGTTTGGGATTTCAAAATTGATTACATATTTCAGTAAATCAATGTCGATTCCGCGTGCTGCAATGTCTGTTGCTACCAAAACCTGAATTTTTTTGTTCTTGAAATTATTCAGCGCATTTTGCCGGGCATTCTGCGATTTGTTTCCGTGAATCGCTGCGCCTGTTATTTTTAATTTAGCCAAAGCTTTTACCAATTTATCGGCTCCGAATTTCGTCCGCGTAAAAACCAAAACACTTTCTTTAATTTGAGATTTAATTAAATCGTGCAATAATCTGATTTTGTTTTCTTTATCGACATAATAAATTTTCTGCTGAATGGTTTCTGCCGTGGTTGATTCGGGTGTGACTTCTACTTTTACCGGTTGGTGAAGTATACTGTTGGCCAATTCCTGAATCGGTTTGGGCATGGTTGCGGAAAAGAAAAGATTTTGTCTTTTTTGCGGAAGAATTTTCAGTAATTTTTTGATGTCGTGGATGAAACCCATATCGAGCATTCGGTCGGCTTCGTCCAGTACAAAATATTCAATGTCTTTGAGCGAAATGATGTCTTGACCAATCAAATCCAATAATCTTCCCGGCGTAGCCACCAAAATATCCACACCGTTTCTCAACTTTCCAACTTGAGGTGTTTGTTTCACACCACCAAAAATAACGGCATGTTTATAAGGAAGATATTTGCCGTATTGGGAAAAGCTTTCATCAATTTGAATCGCCAATTCACGTGTGGGTGTGACAATTAATGCCTTAATATTTTTTCGTTGATTTTGATTTTTTTGACTTTCTAAAAGTTGGAGAATGGGAATGGCGAAAGCGGCGGTTTTTCCGGTTCCGGTCTGGGCACAGCCCAAAATATCTTTTCTGTCCAATATTTGAGGAATAGCCTGTTGCTGAATCGGTGTCGGATTTTCATAACCCAATTCCTCTACTGCTTTTTGTATGGGAGCAATCAATCCCAGATTTTTAAATGTAATCATTTTTGATTTTTGTACATAATTAATATGGTTCAAATTTTTTTGAAACCAAAGTGATGTTTTTTAATTGTGGCTGAATGGATAAATATCTTCTAATAGCATCTTTTTGTAGAAAAAGAACAGCCCTACTGTTGAAGTTAACGGATCAATTACTGATCTGAAAAGAATTTAACGGCACAAAAGTACAATAAATAATCGGAAAATGATTTTTTGAATTGAAAGATGAATAAGTTAATTCGATAAAAATGAACCAGCTCTTTCCTCTCAAATTTTCAATTCTCTAAATTAAGAACTATCTTTACCCAAACTTTGTTGAAAGGTTATGGACGATGTGAAACAAAAAAATTACGAAGTTGTAAAACAGGTTTTTACCAATTTTCTGGAAGAGCAGGGACACCGTAAAACCCCTGAACGCTATGCGATTCTGGAAGAAATTTATTCTACAGATGAACATTTTGACATAGACCGTCTTTACATTATGATGAAAGACAAAAAATACCGTGTCAGCCGTGCTACGCTTTACAATACGATTGAACTTTTGTTGGATGCGAAGCTCGTTCGCAAACATCAGTTTGGCGATCAGCAAGCGCATTATGAAAAATCTTATTTTGATAAACAGCACGACCACATTATTCTTTCTGATACCGGTGAAGTAATTGAGTTTTGCGATCCGCGGATTCAAACCATTAAATCAACCATTGAAGAAGTTTTTGGTATAAAAGTAGATAGCCATTCCCTTTATTTTTATGGCAGGAGAAATCAATAAGCACTTGAAATATTTATCCATTCTTGTGATTTTTTTATCAGGAATATTTGCCTTCGGACAAACACAACCCGGAGGAAAGCAGCCACCTGTCAAAAAAATTAAACATCTCAATTCAGAAGTGCTCCGCGTAATGCCGGAAAAATTTGAAGGAAATCCGTTCGCACACGGAAACGTGATTTTTGAGCATGACGGAACCAAATTGTACAGTGACAGTGCCGTCTATTATCAGAAAGAAAATTTTTTCCGTGCCTGGTCGCGGGTTCGTGTGGTAAATGATACTGTCAGCATGACTTCTGACAGTCTTGAATATGACGGTAACACCAGCATTGCCAAAGCTTTTGACAATGTTCACATGAAAGATTCGAAATCAGAACTATTTGCAGATTATGTGGAATATAATCGTGTGACCGATGTTGCCATTGCTTCCGGAAATGTGGTGATGATTGACCCCAATCAACGTGTGGAAACTTCCTATATGGTGTATGACCGAAAGTCTGGAATTGCCCGAACTGATCAGGGAGCCGTTATTCGGGGAAGTGACGGAACGGTTACGCACACCCAAATTCTGGTTTACAATACAAAATCCAAGACGATCGATTTCGATAGAAATACAACCATAGAAACGCCTGATTACCGTATCAACTCCGACAAAATGATTATGAATCAGGCCACCGATATCACAGATTTCCTTGGCAGAACGATCATCACAGACCGGAAAAACCCCAGAAATTACATTGTGATGCCGGAAGGAGGCGGAACTTTCAATAAACGCACCGGAGAAGCATTCTTAAAAAAACGTTCGACGGTTTACCGGGACGGAAAAGAACTTTGGGGTGACGAAATGTATTTCAACGATAAAACAGGATATGGTTGGGCAAAAGGAAATGTTTTGATTGATGATCCTGAAGAAAAGCGTTTTATTCGTGGCGAATACGGTGAAGCTTTTCGTGAGTTGGACTCGGCTTTTGTAACCGGAAATGCTTATGCGGTAAAAGCATTTTCCACCGATTCGCTTTATTTTCATGCCGATACCATTATGGCGGTTCAAAGAAAAGATTCGACCCGGGTTTTAAAAGCGTATTTCAATGCACGTTTTTTCAAAAGCAATGCTCAAGGCAAATCGGATTCTGTTTTTTACAATGAAACCATCGGTTTGCTGAAATCCTTTCGAGATCCCATCATGTGGTCGGGCGAACAACAAATTACAGGTGATACTATTTATATGTACAATAATCCCCAATTTGAAGTAATGGATTCTGTTCGCGTATTTAATAATTCATTCGCCATTTCCAAAGTAGATTCTTTGAATGAGAAAGACTTTAACCAAGTAAAAGGAAAATTTATGACCGGATATTTTCTCAACAATGAATTAAATCTGGTTGAGGTACATGAAAATGCGCAAGCCATCAATTTTGTAGACGACGAAGACGAAGAAACAAAAACCAAAGAAAGAATCGGGATAAACACCTCGGACTGTGGCATTATTGAAGCCGAAATCAAAGGAAGCGATGTAGAAGTTCTGGCATGTCGGATTCAGGCAGCTTCTAAACTTTATCCGGAATCAAAACTTCCGGAAAGCTCACGTTACCTGAAGGATTTTAAATGGCGTGGGGAAGAAAAAATGCTGCGTTGGCAGGATATATTTGATAATCCGCCGGAATATTTAGAAGTGCAAATCAAAGAGAATTCTCCAGAATCCGGGGAAATGGAAAAAATTGATTTGGACGAATTAATAAATCCGGAAGACAATCAAATAATGGAAGAAGAATTAATCCCAAATGATTCTGTTCAAGAGTTTACTCAAGAAGCAGAGCGAAATTCGAACAATCCAACAAAAGAAAATGAAGAATAATCCGTTTTAGATTATTACTTTTACCATTCAAAATAGGAAGATAGAAAACCTAATGCAAAATGAAAACAATTAAAATACTCTTATTGCCCCTTTTATTTGTAATATCAAGTTGTTATATATACAAGCCCTATCAGTACAAGGAAATAGAGCAGTCGGCTTCCAAATCTACCCGACCGGGAGGTGCCGCTTCATTTCGAAATAGTGAAGGGAAAATAGAAAGTTCTAAAGCAGGAGTTGATCGTGAAAAGGAAAATGAAAGAATTCGGCAAGAAGAAAGTTTGAAAAAAACGCAAAAGGACAATCAAAATGCTGGTGACCAAGGAGAAAAACCGGCTCTCGGAAAATCATCTTTCTCGCGAGGTACAGCACCTGATCCAAATGCCAATACCTCTGTTACAGAAGCGTCTGGTTTCCAGTCTTTAGAAGGTTTAGATAGTATTAAAATTAAAATTCAACCCACTAAATATTATAAAATCACGGTTGAAGAAAAACAATATAAAATTCAAGCCGATCAATGGGAAGAAGACACTTTGGTTTCCCATATTTTGCGCAAGCCTGAGAAAGTATTAAGATTTCACAAGGATCAAATTGATGAAGAAGCATTATTGGAAAGAAGATTTTCAAAACCATTTTCCGATTTGTTTACTGTAGGTGCTTATGTTGCAGGAGGAGCAGCAGTTTTATTATTGGTTTTATAAATGAATGAACAAAATCTCAAAAAAGATTTCTTCAAATTTCAGGCAAAAACAACGCCTTTTGCTTCCGGATTTGAAGTAGATTATGCCAAAGGAAGTTATGTTTTCGGCAAAAACGGCAAAGCCTATCTGGATTTTGCAGCCGGTGTTTCGGTCAATACTTTGGGGCATTCACATTCAAGGGTAAATCAAGCCATTATCGAACAAGTCAACCGTCATCAGCATGTAATGGTGTATGGTGAATATGCACAGGAAAAACCGGTTCAACTTTGTAGAAAATTAGCCGAAATTCTGCCCGAACCACTTGATACGACTTATCTGGTCAACTCCGGAACGGAAGCCATCGAAGCTTCGATGAAATTAGCGAAACGTTATACCGGAAGAGAAGAAATCATCGCTTGCAAAAATGCGTATCATGGCAATACACAAGGTTCGTTGAGTTTGGCAGGACGAGAAGAAAAGAAACGCGCGTTTCGTCCGCTTTTGCCGATGATTAATTTTATCGAATTCAATTCAGAATTGGATTTAGAAAAAATCACTACCAAAACCGCCGGCGTTGTAGTCGAAACGATTCAAGGCGCATCGGGTTTTCGTTTGCCTGAAAATAATTACCTGAAAAAATTAAAAAACCGATGCGAAGAAGTCGGTGCCTTATTAATTTTAGATGAAATCCAACCCGGATTTGGACGAACCGGAAAATTATTCGCATTTGAACATTATGAAATGGTTCCCGACGTATTGGTGATGGGCAAAGGAATGGCGAGCGGAATGCCGATTGGCGCTTTTACCGCCAGTGCCGAAATGATGGATTGCCTTTCGCATCACCCGACTTTAGGACATATTACCACTTTTGGCGGAAATCCCGTTGTGGCAGCCGCTGCATTGGCAACTTTGGAAGAATTATTAGAGTCGGACTTGATGAGTCAAATTGATGAAAAGGAGAAATTATTCAAAGAATTATTGGTTCATCCGAAAATCAAAACCATTGCCGGACGAGGTTTGATGTTGGCTCCGGAATTGGAATCGCCCGAATATGCATTGGAAGTCGCTGCGAAATGTATGGACAAAGGATTAATTTTGTTTTGGTTGATGTACAGCGCTCAGAATCTAAGAATTACGCCGCCCGTTACGATTTCAAAAGAGGAAATTAAAGAAGGTTGCGAAATTATTTTGGAGGTTTTGAGCGAGTAAGATGTAAATCGACAAGAAGGTTGAAGATGGAAGACGGATTGATTACGTTAAATATATAACTCACAACACAAAACTCATAACACAACGCTTAACACGAAACCCATGAACGTATTAGCTCGAAAAATCGATGAAAACATTGCCCGAGTAACCGATTTTCCGCAACCCGGAATTCAATACAAAGACATTACCACGCTTTTTCAAAATCCGGAATTATGTGCGGAGATAGTCAATGCATTTGCCGAATTCAGTCGTGGAAAAGTAGATGTGGTTTGTGGAATTGAGAGCCGGGGATTTTTGTTCGGATTATTAATTGCCCAGAAATTAGAGGTTCCGTTTGTATTGGTTCGTAAACAAGGAAAATTACCACCGCCAACCATTTCGCAATCTTATGATTTGGAATACGGAAAAGCCACGATTGAAGTTCAACCGCAATACATCACAAAAGGAATGAGAGCACTTATTCACGACGATGTTTTGGCGACGGGCGGCACGGCGGAAGCGACCGCTTTGCTCATAGAAAAATGCGGCGGAAACATTGCGCAATTCAGTTTCATCGCTGATTTGACTTTCTTGAACGGAAAAGAGAAATTATCAAAATTTAGTTCTGAAATTCAGAGTTTGGTGAGTTATTGAGAGAATTTTGAAACTCGAATTTCGTAAATTAAATATCCTTTCTAAAAGTCTTTCGTCTTTTGTGTAAAACGGGATTATAATCTGTCCAAAGAGCCTGAACACTTTGATTATCTTCCAGTTCGGGATTGGTTTCCAGGTATTTAATGCCGTGTTTTCGGAAAGTTTCGTACATTTCTTTAAAGATAATGGCGGTAACTCCTTTGCGTTGGTATTTCGGATGAACCCCGATTAAGACGAATTCCACCGTATCATTTTTCTTTTGCGCTTTCATCAAATGGTACCAACCGAACGGAAGAAATTTCCCCTTCGCTTTTTGAAGTGCCTTGGCAAAAGAAGGCATGGTGATGGCAAATGCAACCAATTCTTCTTCATCTTTGATGAAAGTAATAAAGTCGGGATTTAAAATCGTCGAATATTTTTTGGCATAAAATGCTTTTTGTTCTTCTGTAATCGGGACAAAAGTTTCCAAACCTTTGTAAGATTCTTCCAACAAATCAAAAACCGGTTTTATATAGGGTTGCATTTCTTTGGCCGATTTGAAATGTAGAACTTTTAAATGATAACGTTCTTTTACCAAATCGGAAAACTGGTGGATTTTATCGGGAATGGTTTCTGGAGCGTTGATTATATTTTCCACCCATTCTTTTTCTTTCACAAAGCCGAGTTGTTCAAGGTGTTTTGGGTAATAATCATAATTATATGCACCGATGGCGGTGGCTAATTTGTCAAAACCAAATGTGAGCATTCCGGCTTTTTCCAGGTTTGTGGCCCCCATGGGACCTTCCATAAATTCAAGTCCGTTTTCACGTCCGATTTCTTGCACTTTGGCGAACAGCGCTTTGGTAACTTCTATATCGTCAATCACATCAAACCAACCAAATCTTATCTTTTTGATGTTGAGTTCATTCACTTCTACTTGATTGATGATGGCGGCAATTCTTCCTGCAATTTGACCTTCTTTATAGGCCAAAAAATAGCGTGCGGTAGCAAATTTAAAAGCCGGATTTTTAGAGACATCCAGACTATTTACCTCATCTACCATCAGTCCGGGGACAAAATAGGGGTTGTCTTTATATAAATTCAATTGGAATTTTACAAAGTCTCTCAGTTCTCTCTGTGAGTGAATTTCTTTGATTTCGATACTCATAACGGTTGGCAAAGATAGTGTAATCTGCTAATTTAAATTAAAACCTTTGTCCAAATACATTTCAGTACTGAATCTTTCCATATGTTGAGAGGTTTTAAAGATTGTTGAATGAAAATTGGGGTTAAGTTTCATTGTCGTTTTTGGATTGGCAATCATGGAAAGAGCAGTTGAAAGCAAGGGTTCTTCCGGATTACCAAAGGGCAATAAATTTTCCAAGTATTGAATTTCATTTATTTCCTGAGTAGGTACAATGCCAAACGTTGGACTTGATTGATTTTGGGAATTCCGGTATTCAAACACAATCGGCTGCATCGCCCAAGTATGGTTTGGATTTAGATTTTCATTGGAAGTATAATAATCCTGTGGCGAATCATAAAGCGTGATGGAACCCACCGTTTTTCCATAAGTTGTAGTGCCGATGGTCACAACTTCGATATAAGGTTTTAAACAGCTAATGAGCATTTCGCTTGCAGAAGCAGAATTTCCAGTTGTCAAGACATATAATCTGGTTAAATTGAGATGTTCCAGTGAAAAACTGCCACTTTCTTCCAGATTATCATTGTAGATTTTTCCTTCGGCTTCGAATTTATAAGTAGAATTATTATTGGCTCTTTTTTCGTTGAAAGTAAGTTTGGTGAAATCTTGTTGGTCAAATTGTCCTGTAATCATACTGCCCAAATAAGCAGAAGTCTGAACCGAACCACCACCATTGTAGCGTAAGTCCAAAATCAAATCGGTAATTCCCTGACTTTTTAATTGTCCGATGGCTGAATTTAGTTCATCGTTATAATTTGCTCGGAAACCATTGTAAACCAAATAACCAATTTTATGTGTGCCAATGCTGATAACATCGCTGAAATGAACTGGATTTTCCTGCATTTGTACTTTTGTAAGTGAAACTTCCTGATTTGAATCAAATACCTGTCCGTCCTGAATGTATCCCAAACCGAAATTGGCAGAGTTTTGACCTAAAAGTTGGGCATAATTCTGGTCGGTTAGCTGTGTGCCGTTAATTCTTGTAAAAATATCGCCTCTGTTTAAACCTGCATTGGAAGCGGGTGAATTGGGTAAAACATATTGAACATATCCAAAGACTTGGGAAGAATTGGGTTGTTCATAAACCAAACCGTATTTTATCCCAAATGTTGTGTTTATTCCTGCAAAACTATTGTCCAAATCATGGTAATCTTCTACAATCCAGGAAAAACGGTCGGTGTTTCCATAATCATAAAGTAAATTATAAAACAATTCGTCGGTTTGCTGCGAATTCAGGAAATTCAAATAATCATTGTCAGAAGAAAAACGGTTGTCTGCCAAATCCGGAACATCAGCTTGCCAATAATACCAAATATTCATCGCTTTCCAAACAAAATCATTGGCAGAAACGGAAGGTGGAAAACCGCTGTCATCATCATTTTTACAAGCTGCGAAAAAAAGTAACAGAACCAGCGAAAATATTTTATATTTCATTTTTTCAGAAAATTAATTGTATTTTTAAAAAGCAATTTTGATTTAATAATTTAAAGGTATGAAATTTTTAAATTTTACAGGAATTCTATTTTTTTTGATGGTATTAAGTTGTCAGAAACCTTATTGGCCTTATGATGAAAAAATCAATGTGATGACAGCTGAATACGAAATTGTGACCAATGGCGAATTTGAAAGAGGTTATAATGTATATGTGAAATTAAAAAATAGTGAAGATTTTGCACTTATTTCATATCTAATCATAAATGGATTTATATTTGAAAATTATGGTACTGGCTATGGAGATGGTTTTATTGAAATTGACGACTATTATCCCATTCAATCAAAAATGATTCAAAATTTTAAATCGCCCGAACGAGTAGAAAAAGAAGATGGAATTATTTTTGGCGGAGGTGATAAGCAAAATTTTTATCCGGTTAAATTTAAATTAAAAAAGAAATAAAACTGCCAAATTGGCTTAGTGTTTCGGCGGTATAATTTTTGAAATTGAAGGAATTGATTATTTTTACGAAATTAAATTTAAACTTAAATAAAAACTATGGTATTTGACCCGATTTATCTGATTGTTGTAGGTGTGCCGATGCTTCTGAGTATGTACATCAGCTACCAATTGAAAGCCAAATTCAAGCATTATTCACAAGTGCATTTGGCAAACGGAATGAGTGGAAAGGAAATCGCCGAAAAAATGTTGTCTGACAACGGAATCCACGATGTGAAAGTGATTTCAACACCCGGTCAGTTGACCGATCATTATAATCCTGCCAATAAAACCGTCAATCTTTCGGAAGTAGTTTACCACGAAAGAAATGCCGCTGCGGCTGCGGTTGCAGCGCACGAATGCGGTCACGCTGTTCAGCACGCCAAAGGTTATTCCTGGTTGCAGATGCGTTCCAAAATGGTACCGGCGGTAAACATTTCGAGTAATTTATTGCAATGGGTTTTGATGGGCGGAATCATTTTGTATGCTTCTTCCGGAATTTCAATTGTATTGTGGATTGGAATTGCGCTTTTTGCGGTTACAACGGCTTTTGCGTTCATCACTTTGCCGGTGGAATATGATGCAAGTAACCGTGCTTTGGCTTGGTTGAAAGAGAGAAATATGGTTTTGCCAAACGAATATGCGGGTGCGCAAGATGCTTTGAAATGGGCAGCGAGAACTTATTTGGTTGCGGCCATCGGTTCTTTGGCACAATTGCTTTATTTCGTGATGATGGCGATGGGAAGACGAGAATAATTTGAAGTTGATATTATTGTCCGAAAACACTTGTCAATAAAAAAATGACAAGTGTTTTTTTTGTTTCATTTTGAATTAAAATTGTAATTTGTTGCCTTGTATACTAAAATATGAAGTTAGAAGAATTTAATCATTTAAGAGATAAGTACATAGAAATTTTAGAAGGAAACGGAGAACCCAATGAAGCTTACAAATATTTGGCAATAAATACGTTTCAGGAAAATTGGAATTTGGAAGCAGAAGATTTTTATCAGATGTTTCGGGATTCGTTTAGTAAAGTTGCCAATTTACTTTATCAAAATTCCTGGGGATTTATTGAAAAGTCAGCTAATAATTTCCCTGAAGAAACCAAAGAAATGTTTCGTGATTTGTATGATGAATCTCTTGATGTTTCGCAAAGAATAAAAACTTTTCAATCCGAATCTGAGAAATTATTGCCCAAAGTTCGACAAGCATTGAACCGAACAAACATCAATGCGCAACAAGACGAAAGAACTATTTCGGTTTATCTGGCGTTTCATTTTCCGGAAAAATATATGTTGTACAAAGCAGATTATTATAAAGAATTCTGCGAGCAACTTAACATCAAACCTAAAAAAGCTGGAGAGCGATTTTTGCATTTGCAAGAATTAGCCAACCAAGTTATTCAAGAACGTTTATTAGAAAATGAGAATTTCATCAATACATATCGCCAATTTTATCCGAAACCAGATTGGGATGATCAATATTTGATGATTCAGAATGTTTTATATGTAAATTTCAGAGATGATTTGAAAGGCTTTGATTTATTTAAATTTTTTCAAAGGTTTGACAAAGAAGATCTTGAAAATTTTTATAAGTTTTTAGATGAAATCATTGAAGAATTTGGTTTGCAAGAAAATGACCAGAGATTGGTTTTCAATGAATATAAATATGAATTAGTTTTTACGATAGGTCAAAGATACATCTGGAATGTAGCAACTGTTGGAAAAAGCTATAAATTCAGAACTATATCTGAACAACCTATCAATAAATATTTTGATAATTTTGACGGAAATCCATCCGCTTATTTCTGTAAACTAAATAATATTACAGAAGCTCAAAACAATAAGAAAATTATTTTCGCTTCGATTGACAATGAGCTGAAAAGAACCAAAACATCAGGCTATTCCAAACACAACAAAAAAGAATTAGAACGAATGGCTTTCGATGTAGATTTTCGCAACGAAATTTTGAGTCAATTGGAATATCAACCAACAAATCAAAACAAAATGGAAGAGAAAAATTCAGACCAAAATATTCCGTTAAATCAAATTCTTTTTGGTGCGCCGGGAACGGGGAAAACCTACAACACCAAACGAATTGCGGTTGAAATTATCAATGGCAAAAAAGAAAGAACCCGAAAGGAAATCAACAAAGAATATCAAGAACTTGTCAATGCCAAGCAAATTGTGTTTACCACGTTTCATCAGAGTTTGAGCTACGAAGATTTTATTGAAGGAATAAAACCAATTGTTTTTGAAGATAGTGATGAAAATAAATCGGTAATTTATGAAATAAAAAATGGTATTTTTAAAGAATTATGTCGACAAGCTCAGATTCAACCAAAAGTCATTAAAAATGAAATTGAAAATTATGATTTCGACAGTGCTTGGAATGATTTAGTGGAAGAAATAAATGGTTTTATCCAAAGCGAAAAAATATTTGAATTGCCAATATTGACACCAAATAAAGGTTTGAATGTTACAGAAATAACAAACAATGGAAATCTTAAATTAAAGCCGAAAAGTAGTGAGATAGACAGAGAATATACCGTTTCTTATAACCGTGCAAAAAAATTGCAAGAAGCTTTTCCAAATTTAACTTTGGTAAAAAATATTGATAAAGAATTTCGTTCCGTAATCGGAGGTTCTAATTCTACGGCTTATTGGTCTGTACTAAATTATATCAACAATAAAATCGCTTCAAATTCAAAAAGCAAAGCAGTTGAAACCTTTCTTCCGCTTAAAAAACACGTTCTCATCATCGACGAAATCAACCGAGGAAATGTTTCAGCGATTTTTGGCGAATTAATTACGCTTTTGGAAGAAGACAAACGAAAAGGAAACAAAGAACAAACCGAAGTTACTTTGCCGTATTCCAACGATAAATTTTCAGTACCCAATAATGTATATCTCATCGGCACGATGAACACCGCCGACCGAAGCGTGGAAGCTTTGGACACGGCGCTCAGAAGACGTTTTTCGTTTGTGGAAATGCAACCCGATCCGGAAGTTTTAACCCATTCCGATTATCAAGATGTGGATTTAAAACGTTTGTTGGAAACCATAAATCAGCGCATTGAAGTTTTGATCGATAAAGACCATCAAATTGGTCATTCGTATTTTATCGGAATTCAAAATTTGGATGATTTAAAATCTGTTTTCAAAGACAAAATCATTCCGCTTTTGGAAGAATATTTTTACGGAGATTTCGGGAAAATCGGTTTGGTGTTGGGTGTAAGTTTTATTTATCAAGAAGAAAATACTGCGAAATTCCCGAAAAACTTCACCTATGAAAACGATTTTTTAGAAGATAAAAAAGTGTATCGCTTTAGGGCGTTTGAAAGTTGGAACGAACAAACTTTTATTTCGGTTTATGAAGATTGATAGATGAGTAACCAAAAATTCATACAAGTATTTGAGCACCAAAAATTGCGGTATGATGATTCGGGGAAATTCGGAAAACATCACTTTGATGCGATTGTGAAATTCAACGAATTGCATCAGAATAAATACTTTACGATTATCCACAAAGGAATTCGTTTTGGAAGTTATGTTGGTGTCATTCAGGTTGGCGGTTTAACGATTGAAATTCTTCCCAAAGCCGATAACAACGAAAATGTCGACAAAAATCTGTGGCAAAATGTGTTGTTGAATATGCTGAAAGTTTGTAAGAAAATTCAAGTTGAATCTATTTCTGAAACGCAACTCAAAAAACGTTATCATTCTATTTTGGATGTTTATTTTGAATTGTATTTGAACGAAATCGAACGATTGGTCAAAAAAGGTTTGATTAAAAAATACCGCAAAAATCAGTCGAACCAAAACGCTTTGAAAGGAAAATTGTTGTTTTTGCAAAATATTCAGCAAAATTTGGTTCACAAAGAACGATTTTACTGCGAACATCAGGTTTATGACAAAAACCATTTGTTACACCAGATTTTATACAAAGGTTTGTTGATTTTGAAAAACTTTGTCAATGATACTTTGAAAGATAAATTAAATCGTTTGTTATTTGAATTTCAGGATTTTGAAAACATCAATATTCAGAAAAAACACTTTGACCAAATTATATTTGATAGAAAAAATCACGACTATCAAAAAGCGATTGAAATTGCCAAAATTATAATTCTAAATTATTCGCCAGGTTTAAATTACGGAAACGAAAATTTACTCACGCTTATGTTCGATATGAATGCGCTGTGGGAAGAATATATTTTCCGAATTCTTCAAAAACACAAAACCGACGAAATGGAAGTTTCTTTTCAAAACTCCGATAAATTCTGGGAAAACAAACGCATTCGTCCTGACATCGTTTTGAAAACCAAAGAGGAAATTTTTGTCATTGATACCAAATGGAAAATCGTTGAATCCAATAATCCATCGGACGATGATTTGAAGCAAATGTTTGTGTACAATCTGCATTGGAAAGCAGAAAAAACATTGTTGCTTTATCCGAAAATCAATCAAACAGACAGCGATTTCGGAAGGTTTCATTACGATGATTTAGGGAAGAAATGTAAATTAGGTTTCGTCAATATCATTGAAAATAATTATACAATGATAAAAGGAAATCTTTTGGCAAATCAAATTTTTGAAAAGTTGAATTAATTTTTTTGCATTTAAATAATCAAAGCAAACCAAATTCGAAACAATATTTGATGAGTTGTGCGGTGTTTTTGGATTCGGTTTTTTCCAATAAACTTTTGCGGTGACTGATGACTGTTAATTGACTGATGAACAATTGGTCCGCGATTTCTTGATTAGTCAATCCTTCGGCGATTAAAGCCAAAACTTCCTTTTCGCGTTTGGTAAAAACGGGCGTTTTGGAACTCGGTGAAGAATTCTCATTCAAGATTTTCTTGATTTCCGGTGAGAGGTATTTTTTTCCCGATGAAACTTTTTCAATCGCTTCAATGAGTTCTTCTGAACTTGCATTTTTCAACAGATAGGAACCGGCGCCGTTCTCCAGCATTTTATTGATGATTCCGGCTTGGTTGAAAGTGCTCAGCGCAATGATTCCGACTTCGGGAAATTCTTGTTTGATGCTCAGGCAGAATTCGATTCCGTTGCCGTCCGGCAAATTAATGTCGAGCAAAACGATGTCTGTTTCCGGGTTTTGACGCAGATATTCCAGACCTGCATTTCCTTCGGAAGTATGCGCCACATTTTCGATGTAATCCAATTCGTTCAGCATCGCCGAAATTCCTTCGGCGACGACTTGGTGGTCTTCAATCATCAGTATTTTCATCTTAAATCAATTTAATTAAATCTAAATGATTAAGTTGGTTAGTTTTTCTTTTTTAACCGCAAAGTACACAAAGAAGGCACAAAGTTCACAAGGGAAATAGTCTTTAGTAATTATCATTTGAAAAGCTTAAGATGAGAAAACCGGAATTTCTATATGAACTGCCGTACCTGAATTTTCATTGGAATCAATATCTAATTTTCCTTTCCAATAATTCACTCTTGACTGAATTCCGGTCAGTCCCATTCCGGAATCTTTGCTTATAGAATTCACGTCAAAACCTTTTCCGTTGTCTTCCACATCGAGCGTCACAAGGTTTTCGTCTTTTCGGATTTGAACCAAAATTTCGTTTGCTTCCGAATGTTTGAGCGCGTTGTTGACCAATTCCTGAATGATTCTGTAAACCGAAATGTCGAGTTGTTTTCCCAATCCGTTTTCGAGGTGGTAAGATTGGTAAATGATGTTCAGATTTTCATTTTGAATGCTTTGCAGGAATTCGTTGATGGCGCCATCCAACCCGAATTTCAGGATGCTTTCCGGCATTAAATTGTGTGCGACTCTTCGCAATTCTCCAATGGATTCGTCCAGCAAATGAATTGATTTTTCAAATGCCGCGCCGTCTTCTTCTGTAATGATTAATTTTTTGTGCATATTATTTAGATTGAGTTTTACGCCACTTAGCAGTCCGCCTAAACCGTCGTGCAGTTCTTTTGCCATGCGGCTTCTTTCGTTTTCTTCTCCTTGTAGCAAAGCTTTTGTGGCCGAAAGTTGTTTTTCGGTTTCGAGTTCCGTGATGCGTTGTGCTTGTATTTTTTGTTTGTTTTTGTAATTTTTATAAAGGAGAAATCCGATAATTCCAACGACCAAAAGTACCGCAGCCAAAGCAAAATTAATCGAATTTTTCTGTCTGATTTTCAAAGCGTTTGCTTCTTTTTCAGCATTGAGTGCTTTGATTTCGGCTTCGTTTTTTTCGAATTGGTATTTTGCTTCCAACCCCAACATTCGGTTTTTGTTTTCTTCTAACTGAACTTCGGAATTTAGTTTTTCATATTCACGATTATGTTCCAATGCTTTTTTGAAATCGCCCAGATTTTCATAAGCTTCCGATGCTTTTTTGTGGAAATCGGCGAGTTCGTATTTTGAACCTAATTCTTTAGCTAAGGGAATTCCTTTTTCCAAACTCTCAGCGGCTTCCTTGTACATTTTATGGTAAAGATAATTTTCGCCCAAATACAAATAAGCAAAATATTCGCTTTCGGGAAAACCGTGTTTTTTCGCTTCAGAAATAGCTGAATTCAAATATTTGATTCCTTCGTTTAAATTCAATTTCCCTAAACAATTTCCTTTGATGAGGTAAGCATCTACGATATCATAATTGTCTTGATTTCTGATTGCAATTTCTTCAAACCGATTGATGTATTCCAGCGCTTTTTCGAAATTATTTTGTTGAACTTCAATGGTTGCCAAATTGTAAAGAGGCGAAAGCATATTTAATTCATTGTTGATTTCTTCTGCGAATTTCAACGCGGCTTCACCATATTTTTTTCCTTTATCGAATTGTTTTAGTTCAACAAAAGTGGCACACAAATTATTGTTGACCGTTCGTTGTGTTACCTTGTTTTGGATGGAATCGGCGATTTTTTTGGCTTTCAGATAATAATTTACAGTTAATTCAAAATCGGAAAAATAACGGTATTGTTTTCCGAGATTCAGATAAGCAGTTGCCAGATTATTGGGGTTGTTTATTTTTTTATATTTTTTGAGTGCGTTTTGGGTAAGCGCAAGCGCTTCGGCGAATTTTCCTTCTTTGTTCAAAATTACAATTGCGTAACTGGCATAGCGCGCATCGCCGTTCGGGAAATTATTTTCCTGGGCGAAATCTCTCGCAGACCCATACCAATACAGCGCGGAATCATGTTGGGTTGATTCATATAAATCTCCCAGATGGTAGAGATATTCCGTTTTTTGAACAATGTCTTTTTCTTGTTCAATCAAAGTTTTTAAACTATCAATTTCTGATTTTTCCTGCGAAAATGCAGAGATTGAAAGAATCAACATGACGATAATTGAAAATGGCTTTTCCAAATCTTAACATTTTAGTATTTATCCAATTGAAAAGATTCAGGCTGGTTCAATCCTTTCAAATATAATTAAAAAACAAAAGCGCCTGAGGACGTGACGCTTTTGCTTGTGAAAAACACTAAATTAATTAGCTGCGTATAAGATATTCGAACCTTGTTCCCAATAAGGTTCTATTCCGCTTCCTGTTATTCGGAAACCTTCCCAATTACCAACAGCAGGCGTTGTGGTATTTCCATCTCCATTGGTATCACCGCCGTTTGCATCATCTTTATAGGAAGTCAGAATCGCACCCGGATCTAAAATAACGCTTCCGTTAGAAGACTGTAGCCCGCTTCCTGTATTGATGAATTTTACAATTACTCCTGATTTGATATTTATGGTGGTGGAGGAATGTATTTGTGACACAGTTGGGGAATTAGAAACATAAGGAACTTCCGTATTGTCCCAGTTTACAGATTCACCGTTGCTTGGATTGGAGCTCCATATGCTTAAATAAATACCATTATGCGTATTGGTTACCGTGGGGTCTTCCGGATTGTGGAATACATTGCTTGGGTCTAATTGATAAAAAGTATTAAAATAGATAGGTCTTCCGTTGTCATAGAGAGCGTTGTTGGTGAACTTACTTACGTTTGCATCTTTCATATAACTAGTACCGCTGAACGCATAAGATGCCGCATAACTCCCACCCATTGTATGCGCAATCCTGCAATGGTCAAAAGTAAAGGATACAGATTGTGACCAACCAATACTGACAGCTTGATTAGTCCCGCCACTTGGTTGCCCGGCATAGAAAATATCTACATATTTAAAGACTGAACCGACAGAACCGTTAAGAGTTAAACTTACCCAATGTCCTTTTTCCGGGCCGGTTGCATCACCGTCACCATTGGTGTCGCCACAATAACGATCATCTGCAAGTGAAGTGAACACAATGCGTTTGTCGGCAGTACCTTCCGCTAAAATTTTTCCTTCATCGGAAACACTGATTCGGGCATTTCTGACTTTAATGATTGCTCCGGGTTTAATGGTTACTAAGGAATTTATCGTCACATCGAATCCGTCAATCACATATACAAAGCCTTCTTCCCAAATCATAGGTTCGTTGATATGACCGGAAATTTCAATTATATCACAATCAGCAATGGGTTCTCCCGGTGCATCAGGGTCGTCGATAATAGGAATATCATCATCGGTATTCGTACATGCCGTTATGAATAATCCGGCAAATAATAGAAATAATAATTTTTTCATTTTTAATTAATTTATTGATTTTAGTTTAAGGCAAAATTATCCCGGGAGCAGAAGTCGGGCAATCCTCATTTATGAGGAATTTTTTGAATTCAATTCAAAATCAATTTATTATAGAGGTATTTTATATGAGATTCCTCCTTTGTCGGAATGACACGGTGGGAAAAGATAAATTCGTGCATTCGTGGCTGTAAAAAAGAAAAATCCCGCTTTTTGGCGGGATTTCTTCTAAATTCTAACTTCTAACTTATCATTCTAACCAACTCGTTTTGTAAGAATCATCTTCCAAATCCAGTGCGGCTTGCGTTAAATTCAGCGGATGAAACGGATCGACCATCACAGCCAATTCTTCGGTTTCTGTTTTTCCGATGCTTCGTTCCATTGCGCCCGGATGTGGTCCGTGGGGAATTCCGCCCGGATGCAAAGTAAAGTATCCTTTTTCAATGTGGTTTCTGCTCATAAAATCTCCGTCCACGTAATACAAAACTTCTTCCGAATCGATGTTACTGTGGTTATAAGGCGCCGGGACTGAATCCGGATGATAATCATATAAACGCGGACAGAATGAGCAAACCACGAAATTATTTCCTTCAAAATTCTGGTGAACTGGAGGTGGCTGATGAATTCTTCCCGTAATTGGTTCGAAATTATGAATCGAAAATCCGTACGGATAAAAATAACCGTCCCAACCCACCACATCGAACGGATGCGTGGCATAAGTAATCGGATGAATCATTCCAGCTTTTTTGACTTTGATGAGGAATTCTCCTTTTTCATCAATCGGCGCTTTGAATTCCGGCAATTTGATGTCGCGCTCGCAGAAAGGTGAATGTTCCAATAATTGACCATATTTGTTGCGGTATCTCCTCGGCGTTTCGATAGGCGAGAAGGACTCCAGATAGAGGATTCGGTTGTCTTCCGTATCGAATTCCATTTGGTAAATCGTTCCGCGCGGAATAATCAGATAATCGCCATATTCAAATGGAATATCGCCCAAAAATGTTTTCAGTTTTCCACTTCCTTTGTGGATGAAAATCATTTCGTCGCACTGACCGTTTTTATAAAAATAATCGGTCATTGACTTTCGTGGTGCTGCAACGCCCATAATCAAATCATTGTTGAAAAAAAGCGGCGTTCTTGCTTCCAAAAAATCATCGGTCGGTTTGGCTTTGAAACCTTGAACCAATCTTGGCGTGATGTTTTTTTCAATCGCAGCTTTCGGACTTACATCATAAGCTTCCCCAAAACGAATCATTTGCGTAGGTCGGTGAATGTGGTAAAGTAATGAAGAAATCCCGCTGAAACCTTCGGTTCCGAACAATTGTTCGTATCGGTGTTTCCCGTTTTCGTCTTTGAAAACGGTATGTCTTTTTTGTGGAATTTCTCCTAATTTATGGTAGATCATTTTTGTATTTGTTTTATCCGTATAAAATTAAGGATTATTCAAAAGAAGCTCAAATTATTGACGGAATTTTTTCTTTTTTGATTTTAGTAAGAATGGAAATTTAATCTTTTTAACCACAAAGTTCACATAAATCAAACTTTCTATTCTTTTTGGTCAAATTAACCTAGAATATTGGAAACGGCTAATTAAAACTTCAGAAATAGTTTATCCCAAAAACTCATTTTGGATTTCACGCGTTCAATTTCACTTTCCAATAAAGCAAAAAAGTCTTTGTTGAAACAAAGTTTTTGTGCATACTGATAAAGTTTAGCAGCCGCTTTTAAATTTTGTCGGTGTTCGGCGATTTTTCCTTTTTGATAGTGGAGTGTAGCTTTGTCAGCACCTTGTGTTTTCAAACCTTCTTCGATGACTTTTTCGGCTTCTTCGAGTTGACCGTATTCGATTAACAAATAACCATAATTCACATAAGCGACCGGATAAGTTCCTTTACAAAATTTAATCGCTAAACTATAATGCCGTTTGGCGCGTTCGAAATCTTTGATTTTGGTTTCATAAATCCAGCCGAGATGATTGTGCGCACGTCCGTAACCCGGATCGATGGAAAGAATTTCTTCCAGCAAATCTTTGGCTCCCGACATATTACGCTCATCAATGGCTTTGCCCACTTCCAAAAAAAGATTTTCTACGTCTTGCATCGAATTAATTAGAAATCAAATGTAATAATTCTTTTAATTTTTTTCCAAAAAAGCCATGTAAAATCCGTCAAAACCACTTTGAGAAGGAAGAATTTGTTTTTCTCTTATCAACTTAAATTCAGGATGGTTTTTCAGGAATTTTTCTACCTGATTTTGGTTTTCGCTTGGCAAAATCGAACAAGTCGCATACACCATTGCACCACCCGGTTTCACCATTTTACAATAATCATTCAAAATTTTTGCTTGTTCTGCTTTTACATTTTCGATGAATTCCGAAGTCAATTTCCACTTCGCATCAGGATTTCGGCTCAAAACGCCCAATCCGCTGCAAGGCGCATCAATCAACAATCTGTCCGCCGAATTTTCCATTTTTTTGATGACTTTTGTCGAATCAATTACTTTTGTTTGAATGTTTTGCGCACCGTTTCTTTTGGCGCGTTTTTTCAGTTCCAACAATTTCCATTCGTGGATGTCAAGCGAATAAATCTGACCTTTATTTTCCATCAAAGCTGAAAGATGAAGTGTTTTTCCGCCTGCGCCGGCACAAGCATCAACGACGCGCATTCCTGGTTGAACGTTCAAATAAGGCGAAATCAACTGAGAACCTGCATCTTGCACTTCGAACCATCCGTTTTTGAAAGCTTCGGTTTTGAAAATATTGGCTTTTTGTCCCAATTCCAAAGCGTCCGGATATTTCGATAAAACTTCCGATTCGATTCCTTCTTCTTTCAATTTTCTTTGAAGTGATTTTCGGTCGGTTTTCAAAGTATTGGTACGAATTACAGCCGGCGAAGGAACGTTCATCACATCGATTTCCGTTTCCCATTGTTTGCCCAATTCTTTTGTTCCCAATTCGTTTAACCAATCAGGAATAGAAGCTTTGATGGCGAAACTTTTTTCGGTCGCATCGTGGTTTCTCCGCATAATTTTCGCCTGGTCGATTTTTTTGAATTCGTCCCAATAAGGCAATTTTTCATCTTCCAAAGCAAACCAAGTTCCTACAAATTCCCAAAGATTTTCGGGCGATACTTCTTTACCCATCGAAGCTTCAATCATTCTTTTCCAACGAACGGTGTCATAAACCGTTTCGGCGATAAAAGCGCGGTCACGGCTGCCCCATTTTTTGTTGGATTTCAACATTTTTTCGAGTTCGCGATCGGCATATTTATGATTGAAAAAGATATTGTGCAAAGTTTCGGTAATTCCGATGAACAGGTTTTTATATGCGAGGATTTTCATTTGGCAAAAGTACGAAATCTAAACCTATGTTTTTTCAATTAAAAGTTGATTTGACTTTGGATGTTTTAACCTGCCGGATTTAAGCTTATTTTCTTAATTTTGCCCAAGATTTCACTTCAGATGTATAAATCCGTCATTCGTCCTTTTTTGTTCCAATTTGATCCGGAAAAAATTCATCATTTTATTTTTTCATTTTTGATGATTTTACACAAAATTCCTTTGATTCCGCAGATTTTCAGAAGTTTATTTGTGCTTGAAGACAAAAGATTGGAACGTGAAGTTTTCGGATTGAAATTTAAAAATCCGGTCGGATTGGCTGCCGGATTTGACAAAGACGCGAAATTGTACAAAGAACTTTCCAACCTTGGATTCGGATTCATCGAAATTGGGACCGTTACGCCGAAACCACAACCGGGAAACGAGAAAAAACGAATGTTTCGTCTGAAAGAAGACAAAGCTTTGATCAACCGAATGGGTTTCAACAACAAAGGGGCTTGGGAAGCTGCAAAACGACTTCGGAAAAATAAAAATGTATTGATTGGCGGAAACATCGGGAAAAATAAAACCACGCCCAACGAGCAAGCGATTCACGATTATGAAATTTGTTTTGATGCGCTTTACAGCGTTGTGGATTATTTTGTGGTGAATGTCAGCAGTCCGAATACGCCGAATTTACGGGAATTGCAGGACAAAAAGCCTTTGACGGATTTATTGCAAACTTTACAAAATAAGAATTTAGCGAAACCCGAAGCACGTCCGATTTTATTGAAAATTGCACCGGATTTGAGTGATGAACAATTATTGGACATCATCGAAATCGTGAAAACCACGGGAATTTCCGGCGTAATTGCGACGAATACAACCATTTCCAGAGAAAATTTAAAATCTGAAAACCAAAAAGAAACGGGCGGACTGAGCGGAAAACCTTTGAGAAAACGTTCGACAGAAGTCATTCGGTTTCTGGTAGAAAAAAGCGGAAATGCTTTCCCAATCATCGGTGTAGGTGGAGTTCATTCGCCGGAAGATGCGCTTGAAAAACTGAAAGCCGGTGCTTCGCTTGTTCAGGTTTATACAGGATTTATTTACGAAGGCCCGGGATTGATGAAGAAAATCAATCAAGCGGTTTTGAAGGGTTAGCGTTTATCGAAGTTCGAAGTTCGTTTTTCAGCCACGAATAACGAATTAGAATTTTAAACCAAAGTTCACAAGGAAGTTGCTAAGCGCACAAAGGAAAATAAATCTTGGTGATAAATAGATTGTAATTATTTACTTTTTAAAATTTCACACCATATTTTTCAAAACTATGTTTAAACCAAGATGATTTGGATTTCCAAGAATTATCATTTATTAACTTTGTTTTTGCGATTTCGATAAATTCTTCCTTTCCACTTTCAAATAAAAATTCAAGAAATCCGTGTAAGTAAAATAATTCATTTTCAGAATCGAATTTAACCTTTGGGAAAATGCTTATAAAATATTCTTTGGTTTCTTCTGAAAATTCTTTTGGATAAAACTCATTTAAATAGTTAAAAGCATAACTATTATTTCTTTCAAAAGCCAATTCTTTTATTCGAGATAAATAAGATTTGTCATACTTTCTATTCTTAAAAACTCTGGCATAAATAAGCCAAGTAATATCTTTTGGATGATAGATGACCAAACTGTCAAGCTTTATTAAATCTGAATCGGTCTCAATTAAATTTAAAGATTGATCTTTATATTCTTCTGAAATTAATTTCCCCCAATAACTATGATAAACTTCAGAATAAGTTAAATCAGATGAAATAATACAACCTTTGAAAGTTGTAATTTCTTGATTATTAATTAATTCTTGCTCAAAAAAATCCGTGATATTTCCTTTTCCCGAATCAATTAAATCTAAAATAGCGTAAGTTCTCAAAACAGAATTTGGATGTTGTGTTAAATTGAGCAATTCGTCATCTGAACTTAGATTTTTTAATTTTTGGAAATTATTAAATTGTGTAGATTCTGAGCAACCATATCCAATACAGTTGGATTCCAATAGATTGTTTTTTACGATTGAATTAATTAATTCCTCTTTTGTTTGCCCAAAAACAAAACTTCCCAGTAACAAAAGCATTAAAAACCCAATCTTCAAATTTTCAAATTTCCTCATTTTTCAAATTTATAAATATTCCTCAATGTAATCGCCAATGATTCCAATCATTTCGTTCATATCTTCATAACTCCAATTGTCGCCGTGTCCGCCGTTGTAAATCCGCAATGTATTGTCAACACCCGATTGGTTCAGCTTTTCCTGCAAAGTCGTTCCGTTGGTTTCCGGTACCAAAGGGTCGGCGTTTCCATAAAACATACAAGTCGGGGAGGAATGGGAATTCACATGGGTAACCGGACTTAATTCGGTCAGAAAATCGGTTCCTTGCGGATAAGCATTCGGGTCGACCAACACTTGAACCAAATTGGGAATATCAAAACTTTCATCATAAAAAGGATCATTAAAATCGCTCGGACCTACAATATCTGCCCCGAATTTTACCTGGTCATTTGTGTCGAAATGAGAATCATACATCAACGCAAGATGTGCGCCGGCGCTCAATCCAATCATTCCAAATTCAGGTTTTATGTGCAATTCTTCACTTTCGGAAGTTAATTTTTGTACAATTGTTTGAATATCATGGAACTGATTCGGAAAAGCATAATGATTTTCATCTGCCAAAACGTAATTCACATTGACAATCGCATAATCCGGATAAAGCGATTGTAAAATCGCGACCGTTCCGTCCATATCGCTTTTGTCGCCGGCAGTCCAGGCACCGCCGTGAATCAGCATGATGATTTTGGTATCGTTTGAATTCCGATTTGCCGGTAAATACAAATCATAAACTTGCTGCGGATTACTTCCGTAAGAAACATTGTTTCGTGTTTCGGCTTCGAGTGGAATTTCGTTTTGATTTTCATCGTCCGAATCCGAACAAGCATACACCAAAACCAATACGAATGCGGCGCAAACCGCCCAATGGATTTTTTTCATAAAACTAATTTATTGATTTAAAAGTTAGAAATTAGATTTTAGAAGTTAGAAAAAATCTAAATTCAATCTCTCAAAATCACGGCGCCGCTTGCCTGCGCTTTTGGCGTAATTGTAATATCCGCAATCTGAACGTGTTCCGGTTGCATCAATGCGAAATAAATACTTTCCGCAATGTCGTCTGCCAAAAGCGGTTGATAACCTGAATAAACCAAATCTGCGCGTTCGCTGTCATTTTTAAATCGAACCATTGAAAATTCGGTTTCTACTGCGCCCGGTGCCACGTTCGTCACTTTGATTCCGTGTTTCACCAAATCCAAACGTATTCCTTTGCTAAGTGCTTCCACCGCCCATTTCGAAGCGCAATAAGTCGTTCCGTTGGTATAAACTTCTTTTCCGGAAATCGAAGAAATATTCACAATATGTCCTTTTTTCTGCGGAATCATTAATGGTAAAACCGCTTTGCTGACGTACATCAAACCTTTTACGTTTCCGTCGATCATGGCTTCTAAATCTTCCAAATCGGCTTCGTCAAAAGGCGCCAAACCGTGTGCATTCCCGGCATTGTTAATCAAAACATCAATTTTTTTGAAATCTTCAGGCAAAGTTTCTATGGCTTCGAAAACTCCATTTTTATTTCTAACATCGAACTTCAAAGTCGCTACAGAAGTGAATTTGGAAAGTTCTGATTCCAGTTCGTTCAATCTTTCTTGTCTTCGTCCGCATAAAATCAATCTGAAATCTTTTGCCAATTTTCTGGCGGTTGCCATTCCGATACCTGAGGTTGCGCCTGTGATGAGTACTGTTTTCATTTTTGATAAATTAGAATTGTCAAATTTATATTGTTTTTAACTAATTTTGAAGAAACTCAACGATATCAAATGAAAAAACTCTTATTGCTTTTGCTGTTGGTTCAGGTTCTAAATGCCCAGGATTTTCAACAGTATGTAAATCCATTTATAGGAACCGGCGGTCATGGACATACTTATCCGGGAGCTACACTGCCGTTTGGGATGGTGCAATTATCTCCTGACACAAGGATTGACGGCAGTTGGGATGGTTGTAGCGGTTATCATTATTCTGACAATATTATTTATGGATTTTCACATATGCACCTGAACGGGACGGGCGTTTCGGATTATGGTGACATAATGTTGATGCCGACGATGGCGGTTGAAAAAATAGAACCCAAAGAATATGCCTCTCGTTTTAATCATGCAAGAGAAAAAGCTTCTGCCGGATTTTATTCGGTTCATTTGGACAAATATGATATTGATGTGGAATTAACCGCTTCGACGAGAGTCGGATTTCATAAATACAGATTCAATGAAGCAGGATTAGCCAATATCATTTTGGATCTTAAACATCGGGATAAATTATTAAACGGAAAAATTCGAATCCTTAACTCTAAAACCCTTGAGGTTTATAGGAATAGTGAGGCATGGGCAACGAATCAACAAATTTGGGCAAGAATAGAATTTAACCAGCCAATGGAATTTGGTAAAATTTCTCAGCACCAAAATTCTTATGATTTGAATAATATCAATAAGATCATTGATGATGGGATTATCATTTCACGTAAAATGCAGGAAGGCGAAGAGCTTTTGGTCAAAGTTTCCCTTTCTTTTACCGGATTTGAAGGTGCGGAATTAAATTCAACCGAAATTCCGGATTGGGATTTTGACAAAGTGAAAAAAGATGCCGAAATGGCTTGGAACAAAGAATTGTCCAAAATCGAAGTGAAATCTGACGACAAAGATAAATTGACGGTTTTTTATACAGCGCTTTACCACACGATGATTCAGCCCAACATCGCACAAGATCTGGACGGAAAATATATGGGACGCGATTTTAAAGTCCATAAAGCAATCGGATTCGATTATTACACGGTTTTTTCGCTTTGGGACACGTTCCGAGCGGCACATCCGCTCTATACTCTGATTCAAAAAGAGCGCACGGTTGACTTCATCCAGACTTTTATAAAACAATACCAACAAGGTGGCCGATTACCCGTTTGGGAACTGGCTTCTAACGAAACGGAATGTATGATTGGTTATCATTCGGTTTCGGTAATTGCCGATGCAATGATGAAAGGTTTTACCGGATTTGATTATAATCAAGCTTACGAAGCGGCCAAACACAGTGCGATGCTCAATCATTTTGGATTGGATGCTTATAAAAAGAACGGATTTATTTCTATAGATGATGAGCATGAAAGTGTTTCCAAAACGGTGGAATATGCTTATGACGATTGGTGTATTGCTCAAATGGCCTTGAAACTCAGAAAAATGGATGACTACCGTTATTTTATGGAAAGATCCCAAAGTTGGAAAAATCTTTTTGATCCCGAAACCAAACTTTTCCGACCCAAGAAAAACGGTGGCTGGTTGACGCCTTTTGAAGGAAGAGAGGTGAATAACCATTTTACGGAAGGGAACAGCTGGCAGTATTCTTTTTTCGTTCCGCATGACATTTATGGACTGATTGATTTCCATGGTGGAAAAATGAATTTTGAAAAAAAGTTGGATGAATTATTCCGCCAACCTACTGCAACCACCGGCCGTCAACAAGTTGACATTACAGGTTTAATCGGGCAATATGCACATGGAAATGAGCCCAGTCATCATGTAATTTATTTGTACAATTACGTAGGGAAACCCGAAAAAACGCAACAAAAAGCAAAATTCATTTTGGATAATTTTTACAAGAATTCGCCCGACGGTTTGATTGGAAATGAAGATTGTGGTCAAATGAGTGCTTGGTATATTTTGAGTTCAATGGGAATTTATGCTGTAACGCCCGGTGAGATAGGCTGGCAAACGGGAAAACCATATTTCGATGAAATAAAAATCAATTTTGAAGATGGAACTACTCAAGTTATTACACCCAAAACTTCATCTGCAGAATTACAGAATTTAGGTTTTGGAAACGTTCCAATGTTAATCCAAAAAGACCCGCAACCGATTATTCCCGTTCCTTATTTTGAATATGAAAATCGTTCTTTTTCGGACAAAATGAAAGTGGAAATCAAATCTTTAAATCCAGATGATTTA
>Ga0079224_100001293_pt1 | contig 28352 bp, 36 predicted proteins | sample Stecom2015_FD_80414 | JGI IMG/M metagenome (GOLD analysis project Ga0079224, IMG submission 80414) | Agricultural soil microbial communities from Utah to study Nitrogen management - Steer compost 2015 | ecosystem: Environmental > Terrestrial > Soil > Agricultural land | place: USA: Utah... | reverse complement strand
TCGAAGGACATGCGGCTCACGGCCGGGCCTCCGGGAACAGCAGCATCGCATCGCCGTAGGAGAAGAAGCGGTAGCGCGACTCCACGGCATGGCGGTAGGCCTGCCGGATCCGCTCGCTGCCGGCAAAGGCGGAAACCATCATCAACAGGGTGCTCTCGGGAAGGTGGAAGTTGGTCAGCATCGCGTCCACCGAACGGATCCGGTAACCGGGCAGGATGAACAGGCGGCTCTCGCCGATGAACGGGCGCAACGCGCCTTCGGGGTTGTCCGGGCCCGGCTGCATCGCGGTCTCCAGCGCGCGAACGACGGTGGTGCCCACGGCGATCACGCGGCCGCCCGCCGCGCGCGTGCGCGCGACCTCGTCGACCACGGCCTGGCCGACCTCGATGCGCTCGGCATGCATCTCGTGTTGCGACAGGTCCTCCACCCGCACCGGCTGGAACGTCCCCGCGCCGACGTGCAGGGTGACGTGCGCCGTGCGCACCCCACGGGCGGCGAGCTCGTCCAGCAGCGGCGGATCGAAATGCAGGCCGGCGGTGGGAGCGGCCACCGCCCCGGCCGCCCGCGCGAACACGGTCTGGTAGCGCTCCGCGTCGCCGGCCCCGGGCTCGCGCTGGATGTAGGGCGGCAGCGGCAGGCGCCCGGCGCGCTCCAGGTACTCCTGCAACGGTGCCTCGACCCGGAAGTCGAGCAGGTAGAACTCGCCGTCGCGACCGGCCACCTCCGCCGTGCCGCCCGCGTCCAGTGCGATCACGGATCCCGGCTTCGGCGACTTGCTGACGCCCAGCTGCACGCGCGCCCGGCCTTCGCCGAGCAGCCGCTCGACCAGGATCTCCACCCTGCCCCCGGTCTGCTTGCGGCCGAACAGGCGGGCCGGGATCACCCGGGTGTCGTTGAACACCAGCAGGTCACCGGGAGCGAGCAACTGCGGCAGGTCGCGCACCTGCCGGTCCAGCAGCGGCCCTGCGGCCGGGGGCACCACCAGCAGGCGACTGGCCGAGCGCTCGGGCAACGGCGCCTGCGCGATCAGCTCAGGCGGAAGGTCGTAGGTGAAGTCGGATTTCTTCAAGTTCGTGGCAGCCACGCGGGCGGACAGGCCCGCCGGTGCTTGCGGGAGCGCGCCAGTCTAACGGCGACCGGCTTTATAGTCGCTGGCGGCGCGTGGTAGAATCGCGCAAATGATTGATCCGTAAAGCGTTTGCCGACGCGCGGCCCATGCCGCGCGTTTTCGTTCGCCGGCTCCTCAGCGGGGGTCGGTGCCGGCACCCATCCCCGGAGGAGCCTGATACATGTCCAGCAACGCCCAAGACAACGCGATCGTCGCCAAACTGCGCCCCTTGCGCGCCCATGGTGGCGAGCGCCTGACCACCGGCCTCGACGATGCCACCCTCGCCCGCTTTGCCGGCAACCCCGACCTGCAGCTCGCCGCCGAAGCCGCCGTCGAACAATACGAGCGCATCAAGGGCGAGTTCGCCGACCTGCTCGACCTCGACGAGCGCGAGCAGGTCGCACGGGTACAGGCCGGCTTCGTCAACTTCTATCCTGACGACGCGGTCAATCCCTACGTCGCCCTGACTGCCCGCGGCCCGTGGATCGTGACCCTCAAGGGCGCCGTGCTGCATGACTCGGGCGGCTACGGCATGCTCGGCTTCGGCCATGCGCCGGCCACCGTGATCGAGGCCATGGCCCGGCCGCAGGCACTGGCCAACATCATGACCCCGAGCCTGTCCCAGTTGCGCTTCGAGCGGGCGATCCGCGACGCCATCGGCCTGGGACGGGAGTGCCCCTACAGCAACTTCATGTGCCTGAATTCCGGCTCGGAATCAGTGACCCTGGCCGCACGTATTGCCGACGCCAACGCCAAGGCGATGACCGACGAGGGTGGCCGCCATGCCGGTGCCACCATCAAGCGGGTGGTGGTCAAGGGTGGCTTCCACGGCCGGACCGACCGTCCCGCGCTGTACTCCGACTCGACCCGCAAGACCTACCTGCAGTACCTGGCCAGCTACCGTGGCGAGGACAGCGTCATCGCCATCGAGCCATACGACGAGGCCGCACTGCGGCAGGTGTTCGACGAGGCGAAGGCGAACAACTGGTTCATCGAGGCCATGTTCCTCGAGCCGGTGATGGGCGAAGGCGATCCGGGGCGCAGCGTGCCGGTCGGCTTCTACAACCTGGCCCGCAAGCTGACCAAGGAGCATGGTGCGCTGCTCCTGGTCGACTCGATCCAGGCCGGCCTGCGCGCGACCGGGACCCTGTCGATCGTCGACTATCCGGGCTTCGAGGGCATCGAGGCACCGGACATGGAGACCTTCTCCAAGGCACTGAACGCCGGGCAGTTCCCCCTGTCGGTGCTGGCCGTGACCGCACACGCCGCCGACTGCTACCGGAAGGGCCTGTACGGCAACACCATGACGGCCAACCCGCGCGCCCTGGACACCGCCAGCGCGGTGCTGTCGCTGGTCACCGACGAGGTGCGCGAGAACATCCGCGTGCGCGGCAAGGAGGCGATCGAGAAGCTGGAGAAGCTGAAGGACGAGCTGGGCGGCCTGATCACCAGGGTCCAGGGCACCGGCCTGCTGTTCTCCTGCGAGCTGGCACCCCAGTTCAAGTGCTTCGGTGCGGGCTCGACCGAGGAGTGGCTGCGGCGCCACGGTATTGGCGTGATCCACGGCGGGGCCAATTCGCTCCGCTTCACCCCGACTTTCACCATCACCAGCGAAGAGCTGGACCTGGTGATGGAAATGGTCGGCCGTGCGCTGCGCGAGGGCCCGCGCAAGCAGGCCTGACCGGACAGCAGCGGAACATGCGAAGGCCGGGCATCGCCTGGCCTTTTCGCTTGCCGGGGCTCCGGCTCAGCGGTCGCGGCGCCGCCACATGGCCAGGCCGCCGCCCAGGATCAGCACGCCGGCCAGCAACGGCCACCAGCGGCGCCGGTCTTCCCGGTCATCCTCGACGTCGGGAACATCCGCTGGCGGCAACGGACGCGCATTGAGTGCCGCGCTGGCGGTCCCCGGCATGAGCTGCCAACGGCCGTCGACCAGCTCCACCCGTCCGGCAAGCTCGGGCAACTGCAGCTCACGCCAGCGTAGGCGCAGATCGCCGACCTGCGGATCCAGTGGATTGTCGGCGCTGGACAGCCCGTCCCCTTCCGGCTGGAACGTCGCCGCCAGGTTGGCCGGCAATCGGGTGAAGCCGGGGCGGAACAGCTCCCAACGGCCCAGCGCCCGCAGCACGGCCGGATCCAGTGGCCAGCCGTCCAGGGTGGGCGCCGCGGCCCACCAGCGCCTGCCCTCGACGGGGAGCTCCGACGGATTGCGGTAGCCGGCGGGATAGTCGTCCGAATCCACCACCCCGGCCTTCCAGACCCGCTGGAAGCCACCGTCCGGGTCCCGGTACCACTGGTACATCTCGACCGTGCGCTCCAGGCCGAACTGGCCGGTGCGCACGCCGAAATCCGGATCCTCGAGCACCTCGCCGGGCCGTGGGGGGCCCTCCGGGACGACCGGCCAAGACGCGGGCTGCCCCAGTGCGCTCCCGGCGAGCAACAGCCCGCCCAGCAACGCGAGCACCCGCTTCATGCCTCCAGCGTCCTCGCCTGCAGCACGGCCACTTCATTGTCGGTCGCGTAGCGTCCGCGCTCATCCCGGACCACGCGCGCCATCGCGCACTCCGGGTCATGGGTAAAGAACAGGTGCACGTCGCGCTCGAGCTTGTCGGCAAGGAACGCCTTCTTCTCGTCGATCAGCAACTCGGCGTTGCGGTCGTACCCCATGGTGATCGGCACGTGCACCCAGGGGCGCCCGGGAATCAGGTCGGCACAGAACACCAGCCCACCGTGGGCCTGGCCGTTCTCGCGCCGCGGCCCGGTGATCTCCGCCAGCATCAGTCCGGGCGTATGCCCATGGCTGAAATGGAAGCGCACCGCCCCGCCCAGCAGCTCGGAGTGCGGCCCGTCCACCAGCTCGAGCCGGCCGGTGGCCTCGATCAGGCCGGGCAGCGCGGGAATGAAACTGGCCCGGTCCCGGGCATGCGGGTCCCTGGCGCGGTCCCAATGCTCGCGCCCGATGATGTACGAGGCGTTGGGGAACACCAGCCGCGGCGGCTCGCCTTCGGCGAACGGCGCCAGCAGTCCTCCGGCATGGTCGAAGTGCAGGTGCGACAGCACGATGACGTCGATGTCCTCCGGCTTGAAGCCGGCCTGCGCCAGCGAGTCGAGCAACACGTGGTGCGACTCGACCACGCCGTAGCGCTCGCGCAGCTTCGGTTCGAAGAAGGCACCGATGCCGGTCTCGAACAGGACCGTCTTGCCGGCCAGCGGCGTGGCCAGCAAGGCACGGCAGGCCAGGTCGATGCGGTTGTGTTCGTCGGGCTGCATCCAGCGGCTCCACATCGCCCGCGGCGCATTGCCGAACATCGCGCCGCCGTCGAGCTTCTGGCTGTTGCCCAGCAATGACCAGAGTTTCATTGCGCCACTTCCTCCAGGACGATCTCCGCGCTGCCAACCGGGTTGCGCGGATCGGTTCCGCCCTCCAGCGTACCCGTGGCGCGATCCCACGACACGGTCTGCAGGTTGCCCCAGACATGGCTGGACGCCCCGGCCTGGACCTCATCCGGGGGCAGGTCCAGCACATGGCCCATCGCTTCCAGGCGCACGCGCGCCGCAGGCGGGATGGCTCCCGGCTCGGCCTGGATCCGGTCCGGCACCCACTGGTGGTGGAAGCGCGGCAATGCGGCAACCTGTTGCGCTCCCAGGCCGTCGGCGTAGCCGAGGATGCCCAGCAACACCATGGTGATGATGCGGCTTCCACCGGGAGTGCCCAGCACTGCGACGGTGTCGGCCGACTCCATGAAAGTGGGCGTCATCGAGCTGAGCATGCGCTTGCCCGGCTCCACCGCGTTGGCATCGAAGCCCATCACGCCGAACGCATTCGGCGTGCCCGGCTTGAGCGCGAAGTCGTCCATCTCGTTGTTGAGCAGCACGCCGGTACCCGGTGCCACCAGGCCGGAGCCGAACAGCAGGTTGACCGTCTGCGTCGCGGCGACCCGGTTGCCCTCGCCATCGATGATCGAGAAGTGCGTCGTCTCCTCGTCCTCCAGCGGGGTCGGCTCGCCGGAGAGCAGCTCGCTTGGCGTGGCGCGGGCGGGGTGGATGGTCGCCCGCAGCCCGCGAGCGTAATCGGGGCTGGTGAGAATCTCGACCGGTACGTCGACGAAGTCCGGATCGCCCAGGTAGAAGGTGCGGTCACGGTAGGCGCGCCGCATGGCCTCGGCGGTGAGGTGGATCCGGTCGGCCGGATCGAGCTCGGCAAGGTTCCAGCCCGACAGGATCTGCAGCATCTGCGCCAGCGCGACCCCGCCCGAGGACGGCGGCGGCGCGGTGGTGATCTGCCAGCCGCGATAGTCGAAGCGGATCGGTTCGCGCTCGCGCACCTGGTAGCCGGCCAGCTCGGCCGGATCCCAGCGCCCGCCCTCGGCGGCAACGCCCGCGATCAGCTTGTCGGCCACCTCGCCACGGTAGAAGCCGTCATGGCCGTGCTCGGCGAGCAGTTCCAGCGTCCGCGCCAGGTCCGGCTGCCGCAGCAGCTCACCGGATTCCGGCGGGTCGCCGTCGGCCAGGAACACCTCGCGCGTGCCCGGGTAGCGTGCCATCACGCTGGCCCGGGCGGCGTAGCCACGCTCCAGCCTCGGGTACACCTCGAAGCCCTCGCGCGCAATGCGGATTGCCGGCGCCAGCGAAGTCGCCAGCGGAACCCGCCCGTACCGCTCCGACAGGTGGACCAGTGCCGCCGGGAGCCCCGGGATGCCCGCCGCCCAGGGTCCGTTGGTCGCGGTGTCGCGATCGAGTTCGCCGTCGGCGTCCAGGTACACCTCGGGCGTGGCTGCCGCCGGCGCGGTCTCCCGGGCATCGATGAACACGTCCCGGTCGGCCGCTGCCAGGTGCAGCAGGAAGAAGCCGCCGCCGCCCAGTCCGGAGCTGATCGGCTCGACTACCGACAGCGCCGCCGACACCGCGACCGCGGCATCGAAGGCGTTGCCGCCGGCGGCCAGCACCTCCATGCCGGCATCGGTCGCCAGGAAGTGCGCACTGGCGATCACCGCACCGGGCGGCGTCTGCTCCGCCACCGTCGCAACGGCAGGGGCCGGCTGCGGCAGTGCGCCACCGGCCGGGGCAGCCAGCCCGGCGCAGGCGGTAAGCGTGGCCAGCAGGCCGGCAAGGAAGAATGGCTTGAGGAAAGGACGCAAGGCTGGCTCCTGTGTCAGCGCCCGGCGCCTAGCGCGGCGAGCTTGGACAGCAGCTGCTCGCGCGACTCCGGGAAAGCGGGATCGGGGTCGATGCACTCGACCGGGCATACCTCGACGCATTGCGGCTCATCGAAGTGGCCGACGCACTCGGTGCAGCGCGCGGGATCGATGACGTAGATCGTTTCACCCTGCGTGATGGCCTCGTTCGGGCAGGCCGGTTCGCAGACGTCGCAGTTGATGCAGAGCTCGTTGATCTTGAGTGACATGGGGGTCCTGCAGGCCGGCGGCCCGGCCGCCGGCAGTGGTCCGCGCCCCCGCGGGCGCGGACCGGTTGGCTTGCTTACCTGGTCTCGATGAACTGGAAGTTCACCCCGGCCGGCTCGACGGCGGCGCGCACTCGCTGCTCGTCGGCGGAGTCACCGATGAAGAGCAGCTTGACACCCTTCATCGAACCCTCGTCTACGTTCTCGAACGCGGCGACCACGATGTCGGCCATCGCGGCGGACTCCGGCGAGGCGAACGCGATCAGGTTGCCTTCCAGCACACCGCGCTGCATCGCGAGGTCGATGTCCTCCGACAGGCGCTCGCGCTGCCCCTCGTAGTCATCCGCCCCGGAGCCGGGCAGGTAGTAGACGTACGGACTGTTGGTGATGTCGCCCATGTTGCGGCGGACCACGTCGGACAGATAGGCCGCCCACTCGTTGTCATCGGCACTCGTGGGCGCGGTCAGCGGCGCCTGCTCGGCGGCGGCGGCCTGCTCCTGCTGGACGGCGGCATCGTCCTGGCAGGCGACCAGCAGCGGCAGCGAAAGACAGGCAAGCAGCGTCAGGCGTGCGGTGGTTTTCATGTGGTTCCCCATTTGCTTGGTTGGCAGGAAGGCGGCCTGGGGCCGGGTTGCGGGTGGAGGCGCCACCAGGCGCCGGGCAGGTCAGCCCGCCGGGCGCCGCCACTGCTGCTGCAGGGCCTGCGCGACCGCCGGGGTGACGAAGGTGGACACATCCCCGCCCAGGCGCGAGATCTCCCGCACCAGTGAGGAGGAAATGAAGCTGAATTGCTCCGAAGGCGTCAGGAACAGGGTCTCGACCTCGGGGATGAGGTGCCGGTTCATGCTGGCCAGCTGGAACTCGTACTCGAAGTCCGACACCGCCCGCAGGCCGCGCAGCAACACGCCGGCGCCGACCTCGTCGACGAAATGGGCGAGCAGGGAATCGAAGCCGCGGACTTCCACGTGCGCATGATGCGCCAGAGCCTGCCGAGCCAGCTCCACCCGCAGTTCCAGCGACAGCGCCGGACCCTTGTTGGGGCTGGCCGCGACGCCGACCACGAGGCGATCGAACAGCGGTGCCGCCCGGTTGACCAGGTCGATGTGGCCACAGGTGATCGGGTCGAAGGTGCCGGGATAGACGGCAATGCGGTTGCGGGCCGTTGTCATGTGTCCGAGGGCGTTTCCGGTGGGGTGTCGGAGCCGGAGTGCAGTGTAGCAACCGGCGATCCGGCCTTTGCGGCCACGCCGGGGTGGCGGTGCAGTGCGAAATGGGTGTCCCGGGTACGCCCGTCGCGATGCTGTTGCCATGGGCTGGGCAGCCGCAGGTCGAGCCCGGGCGGACCTTCGACGTAGATCCAGCTGCCGGGCGCCATCAGTGGCAGCACCCTTTCCAGCGCGGCATGCCAGGCGCCGGAGGCAAAAGGCGGGTCCAGGAACGCCACATCGAAGCTCGATGCCGGCGCGGCCACCAGCCATTGCAACGCATCCGCCTGCACCACCTCGACCGCCTCGCCACCCTGCAGGCGATCCGCCAGGCCGCGCAAGATCCGGACCTGTGCCGGGTCACGCTCGACCAGCACGGCGGCCGCCGCACCACGCGACACCGACTCCAGGCCCAGTGCCCCGGTGCCGGCGAACAGGTCGAGGACGCGGGCCCCCGGCAATACTGGGGCGAGCCAGTTGAACAGGGTTTCCCTTACCCGGTCCGGCGTCGGGCGCAAGCCGTCCAGGTCCGCGACCGGCAGGCGCGTGCCACGCCAGCGGCCGCCGATCACCCGCACCACGCCACCGGCCGGGCGTGATCCCTGCGGAGCGGGGCTTCGTGGCGGTTTTCTCATCGGGATCTCGACGGTGCCGGTGCTAGCATGTGGCCATTCTCGCGCATTCATCCAAGCCCCTGTCGATGGCCAGCCTGTTCCGCCGCAAGAAGCCGGAAAGCACGTCCGGCAACCGCCGCTTCAGCATTGAGGAGCTGGCCGCGGCGTTCCCCGATGCACCGCCCGTACAGACCGATACCGAGCAGCCGGAGAAGGAGCCGCTTGCGCCTCCTGCAACGGTGCCAGGCGGGACTGCCCCGGATCCGGCCGGGCCGCCAGGTGACGCAGCGCGTTCGCCGGCGAGCGGCCTGGCCGAGCCCCTGGCCGTCCCCGGACGCGATCCGGCGCCGGCAGCCGAGCGCGGGACAGAGCCTGCGCCGGCGCCGCCGACCGCTCCTGCCATCCCGGCACAGCCTGCCCGACCCGCCGGCGCCGCCGCCCCGGCTGACCTGCCCGGTGCGAATGCCTCCGCGCCGGCGGCACCGGCAGGACGGTCCGGATGGCGCGAGCGGCTGCGTGGCAGTGCGTTCGCCCGCGGCTTCAGCGGCCTGTTCTACTCCAACCCGAAACTCGACGAGGCCCTGCTCGACGATGTCGAGACCGCGCTGATCACCGCCGACGTCGGCATGACCGCCACCACCGAGCTGGTGGACGGCCTGCGCAAACGCATGAAGGCGCGCGAGTTTGCAGACTCGGGTGAACTGCTGGCGGGACTGAGGGCGGAGCTGCTCAAGCTGCTGGAGCCGGTGGCGAAGCCGCTGGAGATCATCCCGGGCGCGCGGCCCTTCGTCCTGTTGACGGTCGGCGTCAACGGCGTCGGCAAGACCACCACCATCGGCAAGCTGGCGCACCGCTTCCGTGCCGAGGGGCGCTCGCTGATGCTCGCCGCCGGCGATACCTTCCGCGCAGCCGCGGTGGCCCAGTTGCAGGCCTGGGGGGAGCGCAACGGCGTCACCGTGATCGCCCAGGGACAGAATGCCGATCCCGCGTCGGTTGCCTTCGACGCGCTGCAAGCCGCCAGGGCACGCGGCACCGAGGTCCTGATTGCCGACACCGCGGGGCGGCTGCACACCCAGTCGGGCCTGATGGGCGAACTGGGCAAGATCAAGCGGGTACTCGGCAAGATCGACCCCGCGGCACCGCACGAGGTGCTGATGGTGATCGATGGCACCACCGGCCAGAACGCACTGAGCCAGCTGCGCCAGTTCCACGCCGCCGTGGGCGTGACCGGACTGGTGGTGACCAAGCTGGACGGCACCGCGAAGGGCGGCGTCGTGTTCGCACTGGCGCGCGAGTTCGGCATTCCGATCCGCTTTGCGGGCATCGGCGAGCAACCCGAGGACCTGCGGGTGTTCGACGCCGAAGCATTCGTCGACGCGCTGCTGCCGCAGAGCCTGGGCGGCTGACACCCGCGCCGTGGACAGTGCGCGGGGCCCGCAGGCGCGCCGCCCTCGCCGCGCAGGGGTGCTGGCCGCGACAGTGATCGTCGTGGCATTGCTCATCGCGGCAACTGCCTGGCTGGCGCGCCCCCACCAGGTCGCGACCCTGGTCCTGCACCAGGCCGGGGTGGCCCTCGGACTGGAGATCCGCTTCAGCGGCGCCGCGGAGTACCGGTTGCGCGGCACGCCCCACCTGATGGTGCGGGACCTGGAGGCACGCCGACCCGGCGCCGAGCGCCCGCTGCTCACGGCGCGCCGCGCCTACCTTGCGCTGCCCTGGTCCACGCTGCGGTCCCGCGGCACCGACCTGACGGTGGAGCGGATCGAGCTGGACGCCCCGCATCTGGACCTGGCGGCGCTGCAGGAGTGGCTCGCCAGCCGGCCACCCGGCGACGGGGCGCGCATCCCGGTCCTGACCCGCGGGATCCGCATCACCGGGGGCTCGGTCGAAGGCGGAGACTGGCACCTGCGCCGGCTTGGAGTGGACCTGCCTCGGCTGCACCCCGGCCGCCGCGTATCCGGCCGGGTTACGGGAGAATTGCTGGCCGCGGAGATCCGCCTTCCGTTCGACCTGCAGGTGCTGTTGGCCGAGCCGGCTCCTGACGCTGCGCTGGGCCTGGCCGGGATCGCCACGCTGGTCACCGCGTCCTGGAGCCTGCCAATGCAACCGGTGCTGTCGGCACGGCTGCATGCGGGTGACGACGGATACGGGCTTGATGGCATGCGGCTGGGCATGCGCGCCCGCTACCACGCGCCCGCGCAGGAACCGCTGCATTTCACCGCTGGCCTCGCCGCTCCGGTGCGTTATCTGGACGGCCGCGTCGCGCTCGCCAGGCTCACACTTGTCCTCCGCGGCGACGGGATCGTGCCGGACCTGCGGGCACGCGGCCGCTTCGCCTGGGAGGAAGGCATCGAGCTGGAGCTGGACGGCGCCCTCCAGCACTGGCCGCGCCGATGGCCAGCCCTGCCCCGCCCGCTGGATACCGTGGACTCCCCCTTGCCGTTCGCGCTGGGCTACACCGGCGCGGCGGACTTCTCGGGCCTGGCACAGCTGCGCCTGCAGCATGGCCCGGCGCGGCTGGACAGCCGCTTCCGGCTGCCAGAGGTGCTGGACTGGTTCGAACGGCTGCCCGCCGGGACGCCCGTCCCGCCGCTCGAGGGCCACCTGAGCCTCCCGCGGCTGGAAGTCGCTGGTGCCCGCCTCCACGGTGTCGAGGTGGCGGTGTCACCGGAGGCAGCCGAGCCGTGAGCAACGGTTTCGCCGCTCGCCTGCTCGCCTGGTTCGAACACGCCGGTCGCCACGACCTGCCTTGGCAGCATCCGCGCACTCCCTACCGGGTCTGGCTGTCCGAGGCCATGCTCCAGCAGACCCAGGTCGCCACGGTGATCCCGTACTTCGAGCGGTTCGTCAGTGCCCTGCCCGACGTGCCCAGCCTGGCCGGCGCACCACAGGAACAGGTGCTCGCCCTGTGGTCCGGCCTCGGCTACTACGCCCGTGCCCGCAACCTCCACGCGGCCGCCCGCATGTGCATGGAGCAGCATGGCGGAGGGCTGCCACGCGGGGTCGCGGCCCTGCAGGCACTGCCGGGCATCGGACGCAGCACGGCCGCGGCGATCGCGGCCCAGGCATGGGGCGACCGCCACGCGATACTCGACGGCAACGTCAAGCGCGTGCTGGCCCGCTATCACGGCGTGGAAGGCTGGCCGAACCTGCCGCGGGTCGAGAAAGCCCTGTGGTCCTTTGCCGAGGGTCATCTGCCCTCGAGCCGGCTCGCCGACTACACCCAGGCACAGATGGACCTGGGCGCGACGGTATGCACGCGTTCCAACCCCGCCTGCATGCTGTGCCCGCTGCAGGACGACTGCACGGCGCGGCTGCAGGGCCGCACTGCCGAACTGCCGACGCCGCGACCGGGGCGGACGCTCCCGCAACGCCATGCCACCGTCCTGTGGGTGCAGGACCCCGACGGGAGGATCCTGCTGCAGCAGAGGCCCCCGACCGGCATCTGGGCAGGCCTGTGGACCCTGCCGCAGGCCGATGACGTGCCCGCGGCGCAGGCATGGTTCGAGCGACACCTGGCGGGCGACTTCGCCGACGGGACCACCCTGCCCCCGGTCGACCATGCGTTCAGCCACTACCGGCTCCAACTGCAGCCAATGCACTGGAGCGGCCTCGCTGCACGGCCGAGGGTGGGCGACAATGACGCGCTGCGCTGGGTCGCACCGGCCGACCTTGGACGCCTGGGCATCCCCGCGCCCATCCGCCGGCTGCTGGCGTCTTCCACCGATGCTCCAGCGGGCCGACTGCCAGAGGAAACACAATGAGCCGCCAGGTCTACTGCCACTACGAAAAACGCGACACCGAGGGCCTGGAGTTCGTGCCATGGCCCGGTGAACTGGGCAAGCGAATCTACGCGGGGATCGGAAAGCAGGCGTGGCAGGCCTGGCTCGCGCACCAGACCATGCTGATCAACGAAAACCGGCTGTCGCCCATGGACCCGGGGCACCGTGCGTTCCTGGAGGAGCGCATGGTGAAGTTCCTGTTCGAGGGCGAGGCCGAGCGGGTGGCCGGTTACGTACCGCCGGCCGACTGACGCACCGCCTTCTCGTCCTTGCGCAGCGCCTCGTGGTCCAGGGGCTGGATGGTGCGGATGCGGCAGGCGAGCCCGGTGCCGGTGCTGCCGTGGACCCGGACCGAATCGAAGCCGGCAAACACGTCGCCGGTCTGGTCACCGATGCTGATCGCGCGACCGAACTCCAGGTCCGGGCAGTGCGCATCCAGCGTGAGCAGGTAGCCCTCGTTGGCACGGATCCACACTGCCAGCGCCTGGTCGCCGAGCGGCTCCCAACTCCTGAGCGTGCCGTGGTAGCGGATCTTGGAGACCGGTTCGCCCGCGTTCTGCCTGTACAGCGCGAGCTTCTGGTCGTCGGACATCCTGGGCCCGCTCGCGCAGGCCGCAAGGCTGGCAACGGACAACACCGCCGCAATGGCGAGGGGTACCGGCTTCATGCATTCCTCCTTGCCCGGGGGCACATCGACGGTCCGAGCATAGCGAACCGCTTGCCGGTTCCGCGAGCGGCCGTTATCATGCCGCTCCTTCACGGCGCGCCCGTGACGTGGCCAGGTAGCTCAGTTGGTAGAGCAGGGGATTGAAAATCCCCGTGTCGGGGGTTCGATTCCCTCCCTGGCCACCATCTTCAAATGCAAGCCCCGCAACGTTTTCAGCTGTTGCGGGGCTTCTTCTTTCAGCGGGGCCGGTTTGGAATTGTCCGGCAGTTGTCCGGCGCAGCGAGGTTGTCCGGCTACACCGCATCCCTCAGCCCGAACCGGCCTCTCTGCGCGGCATACAGCGCCCCGGTGCCGTTGGCCACGTTGCTGGCCATCCGGCCTTCGACGGCCTGGAAGATCACGTCGATATCGACCCCGCCGTTCGCGTTGGGGCGCGTCTGCACGTCCGCACCAGCTGGCGCGTTGTGGATGTTGACGTTGACGTTAGGCCCGCCCGCACCCAGAGAGGCAAGGCGGTTGTTCGGGATCACGGTCCCGCTGTTGCCGCCCATGTGCAGTAGCTCCGGCCCGTTCTCGCCCACCAGGTAGGTTCTGCCCGCATGGACCGGCCCGCCCGTGGCCCTGCCGCCTCCGAAGCCTTGGCCGAACCCGGACGCGAAGCCAGCCCAGCCGCCACCGCCAGCCATCCCGGCGAAGCCTTGGATTAGGCCATTGATCGCCCGGTCGGCCAGCGCATCCATCGCCCGGCGCTTGAGGTTGTCGATCATGCGGGAGAAGGCATCGGCTGCCGCACCGCTGCCGTCTATGATCCCGGAGAACACGTCACCCATGCCGGCCTTGAAGTCGTCCATGTACGCCCTGGCCTCGCGTGCGGCGTCCATCTCTTCGACCAGCCCCGCAATGGCTTGTCCCTCCGTCGTGGTGGCATCTACGCCCGCCCACCGCAGCGCGATGGCCTTCTCTCGCTCCAGGTTGCTCATGCCGATCAGGCTGGACTCGAACTGCAGGTTGTCTATGACGCGCTGCACGGCTTCCTGTTCGGCAATCAGCGCCTGCTCGGCCTGTCCGCGCATCCGCAGCGTTTCCTCGCCCACCGCGTTCAGCGACGCGCGGTAGGCCAGCGCCTCCTGCTCGGCTGCGCTCAGTTCCTTCGTGGCCTCGGCCAGCTGCCGGGTCGCCGTGGTCTGCAGCTCGGTCGTGGTCGTCGTCGGGGAGCGCTTCGGATCGGTCGCGGTACTGCCAAAGCTCGTGGACACGCCACGGAAGCCCCAGCCCCTGATCTGCTCGTCGAGTGCGGCGATCTCCTCCCGCATCTTGGCAAGGGTCTTGTCGCTGCCCAGCCACCTGGGGCGGCGCTCCATCTCGGCCAGCAGTTCGGCCATGCGGTCGCGGCGGGCCTGCAGCTGGTTCAGCTCGTCACCGGGCACAAAGCCCCGGTCGGCCAGTAAGTTCTTGTATTCGCTGAACAGCCCGGCGATCTGCGTCGTGGCGGTCACTGCCGCCGATCCCACCGTTGTGATCAGGGCTGCGGTATCGCGCAGGGCCTTTTGGTTGTTGGGGTCGGCCAGCTGGTCGGTCAAGTCGCGGATGGTGGGCAGAAGATCGGTTGCGATCCCCTGCCACAGCCCTTGAACTGCCGTGCTCAGGCGGGTCAGGTTGTCGTTGAACTCCTCGGCTTGCTTGCCGGCCTGCGTGGACAGAGTTCCGCCCAGCCGGTCCAATTCGTCGGCTGCGGCTTGCAGCCCCTGCTTACCGTTGGCCAGCAAGGGAATCAGGTTCTGGAAGCTTCGCCCGAACAGCTCGATACCCAGCGCCATCAGCTCGGGTGAGTCCTGATTGCGCTGGAACACCTCGGCGAAGTCGAGGAACACGTCGCGCGAGTTGCGGAGCGTCCCGTTGGCGTTGGTGAAGGCGATGCCCAGGTCCTTGAACGCCTTGGTCTGCCGGGTGGCTCCCCCCAGCGCCTCGGACTGCGCCCGCGTCAGCCGCGCCATGCTGGTCGTCAGGTCCTGCATGGACACGTCCGACAGGTTGGCCGCGTAGGCGAGCTGGCTGAACTGCTCGGTTGACATCTGCGCCCTCAGAGCCGCCTTGGACATCTCATCCATGCGATCAATCGTGCTCTTGATCGCAAAGGCTGCCGCCGTCGCTCCGCCTACCAAGGCGGTACCGATTACAGTTCCGGCACGTCGAGCAGCTTTGCCCATCTCCTCCAGACGTCGCTCAGCGACTTTGGAGTCGGTTACCAGGCTCCCCGTCTTTAGGAGGAGGTCGATCGTGATGCTGCCAAGGGCCATTGCGGCTACCTCCTGTTAGTGCGCCACCGGCTGCAGCAGCGCGAACGTGTCCGTTGCAACGTGACCATTCGCCTGCAGGGTCAGGGTCACCATGTCCAGGTCATCGCTGAACTCCACGTCCATCCCTTCGATGTCGTCCATGGACTCGACGCACAGCCGCTCGGCCATGGCCTTCATCCGTCCCGGCACCTGCTCACGCAGCTGGTCCGCGATGGCTGCCATGGGCACCGGCACCAGCTGGCCGCGGACGTAGGCCCACTGGCCGCCTGACTTGATGCGCTCGGCATCCTCGTCGCTCACCCTGATCCAGTCGCTCATGCGTCACGCCCTCGCTTGACCATCAGTTGCCATGCCGTATCGCTTCCCGGCTCGGCTCCGGTATCCGTCAGCGCGATCCACGCCGACCCCTGGTGCGTCACCACCGCGCCCCGCTCGTAGACCAGTGCCCGCTGGTAGGTGCCGCAATACTTGATGCCGCGCCCTTCCAGTTCCCGGACGCGGGATTCCAGGCGCTCGACCTCGGCGGCGTGGTGCATGAACATCCGCATGACCAGCGCCCCCAGCATGTCCAAGGTGGAACCGCCTTGCTCGGCGGCTTCCTTGGCGGCTTGCTGCGTGAGCCGTGCGCCCACTTCGCGGGCCTTCTGCTTCCAGTCACTCACTGCGGGCCTCCTGCGGGCGTAGGGCCGCCCACAAGCGCGACCACAGGCCGGCAGGGGGCGGGGGAGCGGGGGACTCGGTGCGCGCCTCCAGCGCCGCGATACGGCGCTCCAGCGGGGCCAGCTGTTGGGCGACGTAAGCCGCTACGGCGGTGCCATCCGGGCCGGTCATGCTTCCACCTCGACCGCAGGCGCAAGTGCGTCGATGTAGGCCAGACGCTCGGCCAGAAGTGCGGTCTTGTTCGTCTGGAACAGGTTGGTTTCCACCCCGTCGATGGTCACGTTGGCCGCATCGGACGGCATCACCGCGAGGCCCAGGTCGGCGATGACCAGACGGCTGGCGGGGACCACCGTGATCGTTTCGACCTCGGCGCTCGGGGCGACATGCACGCCGGGGACGAACTCGCCGCCGTTGATGCCCATGCGCCCATCGCTGGCCATCGCCAGCTCGCGCACGGTGCCCAGCGGAGCCGCCACGACATAGCCGGTCGAGTCCGCCGCCGCCGCCAGGGCCGCACGCAGGTCTGCCACCGGGTCGCCGGAACCTGCCACCGTCTCCTTGGTCATCGCCTGCAGCAGCAGCGTGTTGCTGGCGCGGATCACCGCGTTACGCAGGGCGTCCATGAACGCCGCCACGCCCTCCGAGTCGACCGCGCGGGCCATCTCGTTGCTCATGACCACGGCCCCGGCGGCCTTGGACGGCTCCATGCCGCGATTGGAGAAACTGACCGCCGTGGCCAGCTTCAATGCCGCCTCGGCCACCGGACCGGCTGCCGCGCCCTCGGCCAAGTGCAGCCGCTGGAAGCCACGCGGGACGTTGACGGCGTAGCGGCGAGCGGCGTCATACAGGCTGGTCACCTCGGCTTCCTGCAGCCACGCCGTGGCCATGCGGCGTCCATCGGCATCCAGCCATGCCTTTGTGTAGTCGCCGGCAGCCTCGCGCAGCTGACGGACGAAACCGCCGAACTCACGCGACAGTTCCAGCATCTGGCCTTCATCCGAATCCACGAAACCGCGTCGACCGTCACGGGCAAGGCCGCGAACGGTCAGGGCAAACATCGCCGCCGGATCAAGCTTGTGGGAGTAATGGGACACTGCAGAATCTCCAGGGGTTTGGTTGATTCCAGAATGCAATTCCCGGTGCGCCGGAAACATCGGGCCGCGTGGGGTTCGATGGGGTTCCGTGGAAGGTCTTTCCCTAGACCTCCCGCGTGCCCTCGATCCAGTCCGCCAGGTCGCTGATCCGGTACGTCACCCGGTGCCCGCCACCGCCCAGCCGGTAATGCGGAGGTGCCCGTCCTTCGGTTCGGGCATTCGCCAGTGACCCGACCGCCAGCCCCAACAGCCACGCCGCCGTGGTTTCCCCGACGCGCCCATCCGGCGAGAGCCATTCCCCGGACTCGCGCACCGCATCCGTCAGGGTCCGCACGGTCCCGGCCACGCGGCTGGCGTGGTCATGGCCCGCCACCGCGACAGCAATGCGATCAATCGCCGAATAACTCATCGGCGGGGTCCTCCTGTTGCCATGGCGGCGTGGTTCGACCGGCCTGCCTGGAAATCGTCGCCGCTACGGTCTTGTCGTACCTGGACTGGCTGGTCAGCCGCAGCTTCGTAGCCAGCGTCACCGCGCGGCGGCTCTCCTTGTCCCGCAGGCCCATCAGGGTCCGCAGTGTCTCGGGCGTGTACTTCGCAATCCCCCGGTCGATCCGCTCGGCCAGCTTGTCGGCGGCGTCATACGCGCGGCACAGCTCGGCCAGCAGCGGCAGATCGTCCGGCGTGAAGTGCTTCGGCGGCTTGGCCTTGGCCAGGGCTTCCCAGATCACGCCCTGATCCTTCGTCAGTCGCGCGGGGGGCGTCGGAGCCTTTCGGGTGAAGGTGTGGACGGTTGCCAGTTCGGCAGCGGATTTAGGGCCTCGTGCGCCCATGGCTATCTCCTAAACGGGGTGTTACTGAAAGGAAAGGTTGGGCGGCGTGCCGCGAAGACCCGCATTGGGAGATCGGATCCACCCCCCCGTGCTGCAACTCATCAAAGTTTTTGGACTTAGCGACGATTGCGAGGTATGGCGGCGTGCTAGCTCCGGCCTCGTTGCGAGGATGCGGGCCACCCCTGCCTGCTGCTGTCCCATCTGTCCCAACCTGTCCCACGCGAACCGGGACAGCGGGACACAGGGCCTGTCCCATGTCCCACACCCTTAGGGGTGGGACAGTGGGACACCTGTCCTGGGACGCCTTGTGGGTCATTCCCCGAACTCCTGTTCCCAAACGGGAACCTCTTGCTTGTCATCCTTCAGCAGGCGGGAGACGGTGGACTTGGGAATGCCGGTTGCCTCGGAAATCTCCCGGATGGACTTCTTCTGCGCCCGCAGCTCGGCAACCTCTGCGGTTCGGTCCTTCGGTGTCTCCATGGCCGTGCTGGCCAGCACCAGCGTGGAGGTCGGTTCATCCGCACCGGGGACCGTGATCTCGACCTTGTGGCGTCGAAACTGCATGGGTCGTGCGAGCTGCCAGTCCTTCGCCTTGCTGGCCCACAGCTGCACGTCGCCGGACTTGAGGGGCTTGAGCTGCACCTCGCTGTCCAGGGCCGCGTAGAAGGCGCTGGAGCCTCGGGCGCGGTTTTCGGGGCCGTGGCCACTGTGGTGGACCAGGGCGACCACACAGCCCGGATAGCGCTCCCTCAGCCAGTCCGCGCACTCGATCATCAGCCCCATGTCCTTGGAGCTGTTCTCGTCGCCCGCCATGGCGCGAGCCAACGTGTCCACGATGATGAGTGCCGGGTCCGCACCGCCGTTCTCGAAGAACGTCTCCTCTGCCAGTGCGTCCACTTCCTCCATCAGGGCGGCCGTGGTGATGTGGTCTAGCCGGGGGAGCTGGGTTGCCAGGTACAGCGGAGCGCCCTCGATCGGGACTTTGTTGTGGGCAGACCAGCCCTCGATGCGCTTACGCAGCCCGTTGCGGCCCTCTCCGGCGAGGATGAACACCGCGCCGCGCTTGACTGCGTTCCCCTGCCACGGCGTACCCGTGGCCACCCTGCAGGCCCAATCCACGGCCAGGAAGGACTTGCAAGACCCGGACTTCCCGACGATGCCGGCCAGCGAGTCGCGGGCGATCCAGTTCTCGATCAGCCAGTCCACCGGCTTGATCTGCACCTGGTCGGCGCGGGTGAACCCGGCGGCAGGCTTCGGCTTCTCCGCTGCTGCCTGGGCGGCGAGGATCTTGTAGTCCTCTTCGCCAAGCCAGTTCATCTTCACCGACTCGCCGTTGACCATGACCGTGCCCCAGCCGGACATCAGCCAATCTCCAACGCCCGCATCTGGCGCACGTGAGCCGCCACGCCCTGCAGGGTCTGCAGGAAGCGGTCAGCACGCTCCGGCGTGAAATCCCGCGCCAGCTCAGCCGCTTGCGTTGCCAGGCACTCGCCCAGTTCGGGCAGCCGCTTGGACATGTCGGCCTTGAGCACGTCCCGCGTGTCGCCGTTCTCGCCGTACAGCCGACGCAGGGCTTCCATCTCGGTGCGGCCGCTCATGCCCGCACCTCGCCCGTTACTTCGGCAATGTCGGCCAGGATCTTCGCCGTCTCATCGCGGACGATCTCGACGCGCCTGCGGGCGGCTTCGTGCTTCGTCAGATGCTCGATTGCGCCCTTGTGGTACTGCTCGGCCATGGAGCGCAGCTCGTCGAGCTTCCGCTTGCCGTTGGGGCCTTGGGCGATCAGGCGAATCTGGTCGCGGGTGGGGGCCTTCATGCCGCCACCCCCACTTGCTGCGCCTGGAGCCAGGCTTCTACCTGTCGGCGGTCATACAAAACCCGCCCTTGGACCCGCAGGTACGGGGGACCCGTCCGCTGACGACGCCAGCGCATCAGGGTCGCAGTGCTTCGCTTGAGAATCTCCGCCAGTTCGGCGGTCGTGATCAGGTTGCTGCTTGTCATTGGGTGTCACCTTTGTGGAAGGCGACACCTACTTTATGCATCCGTTTGCAGCCCGCTAGGAACCTAATGGACGCATTAGGTTGTCAGTCGAATAGCGCCTCGGCGGCGGGTGCGTTCTTCTTGATCGACTTGCGCATGGCTTCAATGCTGACGTCGTACTTTTCTGCGAGCGCGGCAATCGCTGCAGTCTCACTAACGGGATGACTCGGGCTCCGAACCATGGCGACAAACTCCAACGCTGCATCACCGTGAGGAAACTGCGCCCGGTGCGCCCCTCCCCGGCTACGCGGCGGGGAGTCCGGCAGATTCGATGCAGCCAGCTTCAGGGCCGCAGCCACAATCTTCCGGTCGAGGCGGCTTAGCTCCGCGCCCGCTGCAACGGCATCCGCCAACCGCGCGAACATCGCCCGCTGCCGATCCACCATGACCATGAACTGTTCGTCCGTCATCTGGCCCAGTGGCAGCGTTGCCGAACTCTCCGGCCCCGGCGAACCGGGGCCTTTCTTTGTGCTCATCTCGTTACTTCTTCCAGGTCGTCGCCAAGGGCTTCGGCGCGCGCAACGTGGCGGTTGATGTCGCGCTTTGTGATGCCGGCATACTTGGCAGTGTCAGATGCGAACTCTTCTGGGCGTCCGGGCCCCCGCTCCTGAATATCGGGACAAGTTGTCCCACTATTCGGATGCATCGCCTCCCAGACTTCCTTCCGGCGCTTGATCGCAGCTGCACGTTGCGCTGGGAACTGGACGATCTGGGCGGTCATGGTCAGGACCCTGCCGCACGGTCTTGGGGCTGCCTTTCGTGGAACTCCCGAATCTCTCGGTGCATAAGCTCCTTGGCGGCCTCGGAGAGCGCCATCATCAGCCCGCCATACGACGCGGCGACCTCGCCCGGGAGGTGGGTCTTTGGGGAAACGCTAGACAACACCTCGGCCATGGTCTCGATCCAGGCCAGATAAACACTGCTGTCATACGTCCCCATTGCGACAGGGCCGCGCTCCGGATTGAATTCGGTTTTCGTGGTCATCTCAGCCCCCACCGCAGCGAACAGCTGCGCACGATCGTGTGCCGGCAGGCCGTCGAAGATCGGGTCCTGAGCGTCCTTCATGTCCCGCACGGTGCAGCCGCTCCAGTGCAGGTACACGGGGCCGTTGTCAGTGACGTACTGGACCTTCGGGGTGCAATCGAAGGTCACATACGCCCCCGCGTCGGTTGCCGTGATGCTCCGGATCTTCGTGGGGACGCCGCCGCCCCTCAGCTCGCTGAGCCAGCGAACCGTGGCCGGGACCACGATGTTGTCTGCCCCCAGCGGGGTTTCTTGGATCTCGACGGCCTCGTGGGCGGGGACCAGCTCCCTGCCGTTGTCGCCTTGGGCCAGTACCATTTGCGTTGCCATTGCTCGTACTCCAGTTACGGGTGGTGGAAGTCGGGCCGTTCGTGCTGCAACACGGCGGCCCGGCGATTACCCGGCCTTTGCCGGGAACTTGATCACCTTCCCTTTGGAGGTGAGTAGCCCGCGCAGCTTCTTGAGCGCTGCGAGCTTCTCGTCCAGGTAGGTGTGTCGGTCATAGTGGCGGTCCTGCAGCCCACCGAGTCCATGCGACTGCAGCTGCGCCCGAACCTCCTTGGGCACGCCCACCGCAGCCAGTCGGGTTTCCACCGTGCGCCGGATCGTGCCGGGGGTAATCGGCGTGGTGATCGTCTCGGCCTTGATCAGGTGGTCGGACACGGAACGCACGGCAGCGGCCAGCGTGTGCGGCACGGCAGCCGCAGCGCCATAGCTGACGGTGAACAGGTGCGGCCCCTGCGGATCGTCCCCCCGCATCGCCTTCATCGCCTGCAGGGCATCGGGGATCAGCGGGATCTCGTGCCGGCGCGGCTTCTTCCGTCGCCCCTTGGCATCCCAAAGGGTGATCGTCCGCGCGTCGGCGTTGTAGTCGTCGAGAGTCAGCCTGGACAGCTGCTCCATGCGCTGCCCGCCTGTCAGCAGATGGAAGCGCATCATCGCCCCGTGGGGCGTCTGCAGGGCTCCGATGGCCTCCCAGTACGCCCGTAGCTCGGCCTCGCTCAGGGCGGCGCTCTGCGGCGTGTCCCGGTCGGTATCCGGGCGGGTGACCTGCAGGTCAAGCAGCGGGTTCGTGCGAATGTCCAGCCCGTCGAACGCAGCCGCGCCCGCGTCGATCCTCGCGCCCTTGGCGGCGTTGTAGGCCGCGCGTAGGTAGATCGCCAGCTTCTCCGCTGCCCGCCACTTCCCGGCCCGTGTGAGCCTTCTCAGCGCCGGCATGACGTCCTCTACGGTCACCGCATCCGCTGGCAGCTTGGCCAGCTTCGGGAACGGCTTGGTGATGTTGCGCTCGAAGGCGGCTTCGACTTCCTTCCATGACGCCTTGCCCGAGTCGCTCAGGTGGGTCACGTAGGCGGACAGCAGGGCCGACAGGTCAGCCGCACGGCGCGATGCCTCGGCCTCGTTTTGGGCGCGTAGCTCCTTCGCCTCAAGCCACGGATCACGGCCCAGGTCCACCAACGCCCGCTTCTCTGCCGCCAGCCGACGCGCAGCCGACACGGACAGCTTGGGCGCGGGGCCGAACTCGCCCAGGACCATCCGGCGTTCACGCCCGCTTTCCTTGGCGACGTACACCAGCATGAAGCGCTTGTTCCCCACCTTCGTGGTCTGCACCGCGAAGCCCCGGACGTCGCCCTCGGCGTAGTCAATCCGGTTGGCACCGGCAGCCGGGGGAAGTGCCCGGATTGCCGCGTCGGTGAACTTCAGCCTCGCCATCCCCTACTCCAAATATGTCCGGCAATTGTCCGGCGGCTTGTGTAGTACCTGTGGGATAGCTTTGTACGCCCATGTCCCCGTGTCGTCAAGCGAAACCTTGCAGCTAGCGGCTTCCAGCCACCGGACAACTCGCAACGGCGGGGGTCCGTGATCCTTCCACTAGGGGATTGAAAATCCCCGTGTCGGGGGTTCGATTCCCTCCCTGGCCACCATCTTCAAACGCAAGCCCCGTAAGGCTTTTGGCCCTACGGGGCTTTTGCGTTGTGGACTGCAAACGTGGCCCGGCACGCGGCCCGACTATGGCCCGACGCCGGACCTATCCTGCCCGGCGGCGCTTTCGGGGCCATGCCCACCGACAACGCGCGCTGTGGCCCCGTGCGCAGCCTCGCGAGCTGAGCGCCCGCCGTGGGGCGCAACACCCCTAGGGCAGCCGCCAGCGGCGCTCGCAGTGGCCCGGCGCATCGCAGCCAATGCGACGCCCACGCGGCAAGCTCGCTCGCATGATGCGACCTCACGAAGTTGACGCGTGGAACGCCGCGCACCCAGTCGGCACGCTAGTAGAAGTGCGCCCCGCCACCCCTGTCGGCCCGACCTACCGAGCGCGCATCGCGGAGCCGTTGCGCTTGTGGGGCAACTGGGAGCTACTGGAACTGGAGAGTGGCGGGTCCGTGACGCTCGACCGCGTGCGCGTGGTGCATTCCGAAGGTTCTGACGCCTGTCTCCGGTATTAGCTGATCGCGCCCGAGCGTCGATCACCCCATCCTTGAAGTCGCTCCGCTGCCTAGGCCTCCGCGCTGCATCAACCTGGGGCGGAGCCGAAGCAGCGGCACTCAGACCCTCCACCCACATGCCTGCAGTCAGCAGGCCAACAGCCTACAATTGGCGGACGTAAGAGCGAGCGTGCAATGAAGCAATTTGTCGGCCTTGGCCTCGATTACCAAACTAAGACCTTTAAGCATTCCATGGCAGTCCATGCCGATTGTTTTGAGTGGCTAGGTCGGATACCGGAAAGCAGCTTGCATGCTGTAGTTACTGACCCACCATACGGGGTGAAAGAGTACGACTTTGACCAGCTGGAAAAGAAGGACAATGGAAACGGTGGAATTTGGCGTATACCACCATCCTTTGACGGTCATGTTCGGGCGCCACTGCCCCGCTTCACAGCCCTTGATAGTAGAGAGCGAGATTCTGTCGACCGCTTCTTCTTCGAGTGGGGAAAGCAAGTTGTTCACGCGCTACGTCCCGGCGGCCACGTATTTATCGCCACCAATGCGTTTCTTTCTCAGCTAGTTTTTTCAGCGCTCATCCGTAGTGGCCTAGAGTTCAGAGGTGAGCTCATCCGGCTAGTTCGCACCCTGCGCGGTGGGGATCGACCAAAGAACGCCGAGCTTGAGTTCCCAGAAGTCTGCTCGATGCCTCGCGGCTGCTACGAGCCATGGGGTATTTTCCGCAAGCCGATTCCCGCCAAAATGACAGTTGCCGAGTGCCTAAGGGCCTACGGGACAGGGGGGCTCCGCCGCCTACCCGACGGGCCGTTCTGTGATGTCCTCCCAAGCGAACGCACCCCAAAGCGAGAACGCGAGATCGCGGGTCATCCGAGCATCAAACCGCAGTCTCTCATGCGACAACTAGTCCGCGCGTCGCTTCCTACCGGGGAGGGGGTCATCGCTGACCCCTTCATGGGAAGCGGCTCCACGGTTGCCGCTGCCGAAGCTCTCGGCCTCTCCTGCATTGGCGTAGAGAGATTTCAAGACTATTTCGACATGGCGTCCGACGCGGTGCCAAAATTAGCAGCGGTCGAGGCTAGGACGTTCAGTGCGAGCGATGCAGAGCTGAAACGTGGGGTTGGATCAGCTTAAATCTGCGACATGCCCGGCGCGTTGTATATCCAATTCGCCATCATCTTCTCGTACCCGGAGGCCGTCACACTTGCGGTGATTGTGCGACGACTTGTAGCTGAGCGGCCAGAGAACCGCCAGTCGTCCCTAGTAAGCTGGGCCCCAGCTACGCGCAGGAATCGAAAGGGCTTGGGACCTACGTCATTACCCGCGTCTACGGGGCGATTGCTGTCGTACATAAAGACCATCAACCAAGCATCTTCGGGATTATGCCCTTGCCAGCCTCGCAGGTAGCGTGAGCCCTTTACCTCGATTCCTTCCGTTCCGTGCTGGAGTGAATCGTTCGGAAATCTCCCCGCGGGAAGCATGTCTGGGTGCCCATTGTGATAGCTATTTTTCACAATGCCTGGAGAGTGCTTTGGCAGGTTCGCGCTAATGAATTCCCCGACCATGCTGCTAAAATTAGCGGGCATAAGCATGGACTCAATTCGCGGGGTTCCATTCTCATTAAGACGCACGTTGACCATCTGGATGAAAGCGATAAAGTCGTTCATCGCCGCCATAAGATGCTCCGTCGTCACTCCATACGGTATGACTGCATTCGGGTTGAAGTCTTCGAGGTGGACCGGGTCCGGGGTACAGGCAGCAAACTCAATACGCTTCTGTTCTGGTGTAAGTGGCACTTTGTTCTCCGATGACCGGCGCCCCCTGCGCCGTGCCGACGGATAATATCTTTTGGTGCCACTTGTTCCTAGGCGGAGCGGTCTTACATCTGCCACACCGCCTCAACACTCCGCGCGAACTTGGGCCTGCTCAGCCCGAAGACAGCCAATGCGAGAGCAAGAACCAAGTCATCGTGAGCACCCTCGCGTGCATTGAACGTCGCATTTCCGGCATCGCTGAACCTCACACGGAAGTCCTGCAGCTCGCGCAGCAGCACAGGAGCATCCGGCAGGCTGGCGGCGATGCGGAGCTCCCCCGCGTGGAGCAATGCTTGCAGCTTGCTGACTAGCTCGCCCTTCGGCACCGACCAGCCCGGCCCGTGGCGCGAGGTTTCGCGGCCCCCTGTGATCGTAAGCTTCCCCGTCAAGCATAGAGTTCAAAAGTAGAACCTCCGGCGCGTTGGTGACGGTATTCGCTGGGAGTCAGGTTACCCAGCGATTCATGTGGGCGCTCCTCGTTGTACTCGAGCATCCACCAGTAGGCCGCCTCGCGCACATCGTCGAGCCGGGCGAACAGGTGCTGGTCCACCCGCACCACCCTACCGGCAAGTTTTTTCTTTGTGTAATCAACTAGTTACGTAACTGGCCAGTTACGGCGTAAGCAAAACAACAGGTTGCGAAACGTGTCCACGGGCCTTGAAAATCCCCGTGTCGGGGGTTCGATTCCCTCCCTGGCCACCATCTTCAAACACAAGCCCCGCAACGGTTACAGCTGCTGCGGGGCTTGTCGTTTTTGGCGACAGCGTGCCGATTGGGTAGCACCGGGGTAGCAGTGGGCGCAGATTTCGCGCTGGAGCGGGCTAGCTGATGTCCATCCGCAGCCCCTTTTTGAGGCTCTCTACTGACGACCGAATGTCGTTAGCGACGGCCAGGCTAGGTCTCGCGTCCCTGGCACGAACATTGTGGGGCTCAAGAAGCTCTCGGGGCGCGTTCTTAGCGATCCGGTGGAGCGACTCAACCGCCTTCGTGATCCGGAGGCCGACAAGAGGTCCACTGGGTCCGAGTGCAGAGAACGCGTCGTCTAGGCGCGGCCCGTGGAGCTCTGCGGCCCCGGCTTGGCTGCGAAACGCGTACCAAGCGTCACGCAGCGCCTCAGGATTGAGCGGGACTGCAGCCGCAACTGCTTCAAATGCTTCCGCAGTGGCGACTAGCTTCGCAAACACTCCGTTGATGAACCGCAACGCTTCCGCCTTTTCCCGCCTCAGCCGAGCCTCAGTGGCCCAGACGGTGCCAAACACGGCAATTCCCGCTCCTACCGCGGCGCCCAAGACCGTCGCCGCTGCGGAGCCCGCCCCGTCTAAAGCCAACCCCAACCCGCAGCCGATCAACAGCCCTGCCCCCAGCGAGGTTCCCACCCAAGGGTGGTCGTGCAGCCACCTGGCTGCGCCTTTGATCCGATTCACGCCGCCCCTCCCTGCCCGATCCGTGCGGCGATGGTAGCGGACGCACTCCCCGCCGCCCGGCCGGAGCCACACGCGTGGTTCTTGGGAACCAGCCGACCGGCGCGAGCGAAGAGCTCCAACCGTCGTCGTGCAGGACAGAATTGCTCCCGTTTGGGAGCCGAGGGTCGGCTTGGCGCCAGAAAAGCAAAGCCCCGGATTTCTCCGGGGCCAAAGTCACCATGCGGGATTGCAATCTCCACTGCATGGAGGCCCCGTTTCCGGGGACTTAAGCCCGATGCCTAGGCAGAGCGGGGACACGGCGACATTAGCCCGTCAAAGATGGTCAGTCAAGGCACCTAAGCCCAAGCCATGCAGCATGCATTTCCTCACGGTCAGGAAGTCTTCCTCGCTGATGTGACGGACGTCGTAGATCCGCTTCCCCTGCAGGTCCTTGCCTGCGTAGGGGAGGTCAAGGCGGCGAAACGAGACGGCATACACCATGTCAGCCTTCACCCACATCCGCGGTGCGCTATACGGCTCGGGTAGCGGCGGATCGAACGTCAGCTGACAGTGGAAAGTGCAGATCGACCGCGGGTGTGTCGTGCTGAGCGGCACGACGGTGCATAGCTCGTCTCGCTGGCGCCACCGCGGTGAAACCACGATCGCTGGCCGGCGCTTCACCATCTCTGGGGACTGGAACCCTTTGAAGTCACAGATGACCACGGTTCCCGGGTCTGGATGGAACTTGAGGCCCATCAGTTCGACCCGCGCCGGTACTGTCGGCCACTCACCTCTTCCACCCACGCCGTGCAGCCTTGGATGAAGGATTGCGAGTTCCCGCCGCATTGCACTGCGGTGGTGATGCCCCTTCTTTGCGCCCACTCGTACCCCGCCAAGTGCCCGCTGCAGCCTTGCGTACACGAGTACCCCGCGAAGGTGGCAGGTGCGGCGTACGCGGCGGGCTGTGGCCCTCGGTGGTAGCTCACAACCCGGCAATCAGCACCCGCGATCGGCTTCGAGGTGTAGTGCAAGACCTCACCTACGGTACAGCGATAGATTGATCCGGCGATCTCCCCCGCATGGGCCGGCGAGACGAATGTGAGCGCACCTGCTATTGCGACCCCGGCCAGGAAACCAGATTTCATTCCGCGTTCCGTGTCTGCCTCGCGACGATGCTAACTGTTCTAGTCGCAAACGCGAGGGTCACGGCTGCGTCCACCCCCGTCGATCGCACGCCGGTTGGAGCCTTGCGAACGCGCCACGCGGACGTACGCTGTCCCCGAGCACGACGCGACTGGCCGCAAGGAAGACACAGGGGCGCCGCCCCAACTCCATAGCCCCGTCCGCGGGGATGCCTCGGCAGCCGAACGCGCTGCCCGGGTTCGAATGCGCCTGGCACGCCCTGGCAACCGGCCACCGCCGACTTCGTCCGGCCCTGGCCTTGAGAAAGTGACGCGACGGGAAAGAGCTTCCAAGCGCTCCCGCTCGTCCACGCAGCGCAAGGCGTGCAAGCCACTCCCGCTTGCCCGCTGAGAATGTGAAGCCGCTTCTGCCCTTGCTGCAGGACCTCGGCAACCAGCACCAGTGACCCGCCGGATGACCCTGGAGGTCATCTGCACGCACGACACGACCACACCGCGCCCGTCCGGGCCGAGTACACGCATGGCGCCATTCGGGCGCCCGGAGGACCACCCCATGATCCAGATCGCTCCCTTTCGGGACTCCCCAACACCGCACATGCGGCAGCTCGCAGGGCCACCTGACGTGCTGAGGGGATCGGCACTCAACTCCTGTTGAAGCCGGCCAGCGCGGTTGGATCTGCCCCCGGGTGGCCTCCTTCGTCATCTCTTTTTAGGTTCTTCGCGGAAGTCCGGGGACGGACAGCAAAAAAGGAACGGTGGTTCGGTGAAGATGTTTGTGCGAGCAAACGTCCCAACCGAGAGCCACCGTTCCCATGGCAGATGGTAGTGCCTGCC
>Ga0079224_100001291_pt1 | contig 28372 bp, 29 predicted proteins | sample Stecom2015_FD_80414 | JGI IMG/M metagenome (GOLD analysis project Ga0079224, IMG submission 80414) | Agricultural soil microbial communities from Utah to study Nitrogen management - Steer compost 2015 | ecosystem: Environmental > Terrestrial > Soil > Agricultural land | place: USA: Utah... | reverse complement strand
GCTGGCTGCGTATCCGCGGCGGCTACAACCGGGCCGAGCGGGCGCCGAACATGTCCGAGCTCTATGCGACGCCCAACGGCAGCGCGCAGTTCGGTTCGTTCCCGAACGACCCCTGCCGCAACAACCCGCAGGGCGCCACGGTCCTTTTCCCCGGTCCCACGCCGGGCTCGACGCTGAACAACACGGACACCACGGATCCCGCTGTCCGCGCGCAGCTGCAGGCGATGTGCTCGGCGCATATCAATGCATGGGGCGGCAACGACAACTCGGACTTCCACGTCAACCCGAACGACTGGAACGTCGGGACGGGCGGTGCGCTGGTGGTCGGCAACCCGAATCTGCGCAACGAGAGAGGCGACACGTGGACGCTGGGGGCCGCATTCCGGTCACCGTTCCGGCGCCCGCTGCTCGCGAACGTTACCGGCACGCTCGACTGGTACAAGGCGAAGGTCAGCGATCCGATCGCGGTGCTGAGCACGGCGACCATCGTCAACAGCTGCTACAACATCAACGGCCTGAACCCGACCTTCTCGCTCGATGATCCGAACGGCTACTGCTCTCTGATCGAACGCGACCCGGTCGACGGCGGCATCGAGCGCGTCTACCTGTCGTTCGACAACCAGGACAAGCTGGAGATCAGCGGTGTGGACCTCGCGCTGCGCTGGACTGCACCTCTGTCGGACCTGGGTCTTCAGAACGCGCCGGGCATCCTGTCGATCAACACCAACATGAATTACCTGATCGATCAGATTCAGCGCTTTGCCGGGTCCTCGGATCAGGTCGCCGACTATGCCGGGTACGACGGAGCGTCGAAGTTCCGCGCCAACACGGGCATCACGTACCAGTGGAACCGTCATCGTGTGACGTTGGTCTGGAACTTCCGCGACTCGACGGACAGCCCGACGACCTACGCCGTGAACCCCAACGACACCGGGTCGACCGGCCCGGAGCTGCGGCCCAACCCGTTGCTGGCAGGTTACAAGTCGGTTCACCTGTTCAACCTGACGGCGGGCACCCAGGTCGGGGCGGTCAGCCTGTCGCTCAGCGTCAGCAACCTGTTCGACAAGAAGCCGCGCCCCGGCGGGTATCAGTTGGAGGATCCGCGTCAGGGCTTCGGCAGCTTCAGCCCGTTCGACGATCTCGTTGGCCGTCGCTACTCCTTCAACATGTCCGTGGATTTCTGAGGACTCCTCTTGTCCGGCCCAGCCTCCGCTCCCCCCGGCGATGACGCCGGGAGAGCGGAGGAAGGGCAGTCATCGAGGAGCGTCGCTTCGAGCAGCTCGCGCACGCCGCCGGCCTCGTCGGGCTGCGCGTGAGCCGTCAGGGCCGCAATCGCGAGAAAGCACATGGCCTTCCTCTTGGATGGGCCGCAGGTTGTCACGCGGCGCGACCGGCCAGCGTGCCGCCGCGACTCCAGAAATCTGAACACCGGCACGCTGGCGGGCAGCGTCGCGATCCATGCGATACTACGGACGGATTCGCGGGGAGGGGAGGCGTGATCGAATACGAGGTGCCCGACATGCACGGGCGTCCGTGGGCGCACGTCTGGCCGATATACCGGGAGCAGGACATGCAGCCGCCCGCGGAGGACGGCATTTTCAGCTTCGAGTAGCAGAGAACGGTCTGCCGTCGAAGACGGCCCGGCCGCTCGTGGTGTAACTGGGGAGAGGGGGAATCCATGTTTCATCGAGGAGCTCTTCGTGCTGCCGCGATCGCGGCGGCCGGTTTCATCATCCTCGCTGCGCCGGCCGCGGCCCAGGACGACGTCGCCCGGCGGCTGCTCGTGTCGGCGGCCGAGGCGATGGGCGGTCTCGATCGCCTCGAGAGCGTGCGGAACGTCGTGCTGACCGGATTCGGTCAGCGGCTCTACCAGGACGGCGGCGGCAACATCACGGGCGATGCGGACGCGCCGCCGAAGTGGCGTGCGGTCGCCGATGCGCAGCGGACGTTCGATCTGGTGAACGGCAGGGCGCTGAATCAGGAGCGGCAAAGCCTGATGTTCCCGTTCGCCGCGCCCTTCGGTATCAGCTGGAACCGCGCCGCGACGTTGCAGACGGGCGCGGACATGCTGGACCATCCGTTGCCGGCTCTGCTCGCGGCGCTCGCTCCGAGCACGAAGCTCGGCGCCGTGACCATCGAGGACGGCCGTGCCGTCGTGCAGTTCACGATCGGGGACGGCACGCCGCTGTGGATCGCGATCGATCCCGCTACGGGCCTGCCTGCGTGGACGCGCCGCATCGTTGGTCACGTCAACCTCGGCGACGTCGCCGCGACGTCCTATTTCACGGGCTACGCGCCGTACGACGGCGTGCGGCTGCCGCTCGGTCTGATGACGCGCATCGACTGGCGAGATCAGATCACGCTGATGTTCCAGGTCGACTCCTACCGGGTCGACGTGCCCGAGGAGCAGCTGCCGGCGTTCCCCGAGGCGCCGCGCGACGGCGGTGCGCGTCCCGCACCCGCGCGCGAGGTGACCGTGACGAGCCTTGCCGACGGCGTCTGGGATCTGCGCGTCGGCACGAACGGCGGGCCGGTGATCGAGTTCGAGGATCACCTCGTGATGTTCGAGGCGGGCGGGAGCCCCGCCGACACGCTGGCGCGCATCGATGCGGCGAACGGGCTCGTATCGGGCAAGGAGGTGAAGGCGGTCATCGTCAGCCACCACCACTTCGATCATACGGCGGGTCTTCGCGCAGCCGTCTCTCGGGGGCTCTCCGTGATCACCCATCGCGGCAACGAGGGCATCATTCGCGACATGATCGAGCGGCCGGCCGTGCTGTTTCCGGACGCGCTCGCGATGAGCCCGCACGAATTGCAGTTCATTCCGGTCGACGAGCATCTCGTTCTGGAGGACGAGATGCGGCGGCTCGACATCTATCACGTCGTCGGCCACTCGCACATGGCGAACGCGGTATTCGCGTACCTGCCCGAGGAGCGGATCATGATGGAGGGCGATCTCGGCGACGAGGCCTGGACGTGGCATTGGTGGGCAGGCTCGATGTCCGCGAGCATCGAGGCCTACGGCATCGACCCGGTGCTGAACGTTGCGGTGCACGGGCCGCCCGGCGGGCTGCCGATCGACGAGACGCTCGCCAAGATTCAGGCTCAGTCGGAGGCCGCGCAGGCCTTCTGCGCCGAGCAGCTCGAAGCCGGCATCTACGTCTTCGGCTGCCCCGTGCAGTACGACGCCTCCGGGCCGCTGCCCTTGTCGGCCAGATAGCGCCGACGGTCGGCCGGAGCAGCAAGCTGGACCGAAGGGATGACGGGGATTCTCGTGAATGGGAATCGTTCCCAAAAACTCCTTTCCGGACGCGATCTTGCAGCGTGGATTTGATACGTAGATCCCGCACCGGTTCGGCGCCTGGCGCGAAGTTACACTCTGCGCTCCGAGCGCACTCCAACACTCATAGATGCCAGTGTCCGTGCCTCTGTCGCCGTTGCTAGCCGCGCGTGTGCTCAGATCGCCCGGCGTGGTGTTCACCGAGTTGGCCGAGCGTCCGCCCAGCGCGGCGCGAGTGTTCTTCGGTTTTGCGCTCTGGCTCCTGATCCTGCCGCCGCTCTTCGCCTTTATCGGCACCGCCACGTTCGGCTGGCGACTCGGCGTCGCACCGATCGTGCTGCCGGTGCCCGTGATCGCGGCGATCAGCGCCGCCTACTTCGTGCTCCTCCTTTTCGGTCTGCTCAGCACGGCGATGATCGCCCGCTGGATGGCGAAGACCTACGGCGCAAGCGAATCGTTCGGCGCGAGCCTCGCGCTCGTCGCGCTCGTCGGCGTGCCCCTCGCGCTAGGCAGCGTCGCCCATCTTTATCCGCACGCGTTCTTGAACGTGCTGGTGCTCGTGCCGGCGCTGATCTGGAGCATGTATCTGCTCTATCGCGGGCTGCCGGTCGTGCTCGGTACCGATCCCCGGCGCGGGATGCTGATGGCGTCGTCGCTGATCGCCTATCTGCTCGTCGCGTGGGTAAGCCTGCTCGGCGTGACGGTCGTGCTTTGGGGCCGCGGCATCGGACCGCGTATAGGAGCGTGACATGAGCGCAAAGGTCGCGGCCGTGCATTACGAGGACCGGATCGTCACGGCGTTCACAGCGGCGGCCGTCCTCTGGACGGTCTTCGGGATGCTCGCGGGGGTGTACGTCGCCGCCGAGCTCGTGTGGCCGGAGCTCGGCTTCGAGCAGCCGTGGCTGTCGTTCGGGCGGCTGCGGACGGTGCACACGCATTCGGTGATCTTCGGCTTCGGGGTGTCTGCCCTGATCGGCACGGCTTTCTACAGTGTGCAGCGAACTTCGCACGTGCCGCTCTTCGCGCCCCGGCTCGCGTGGTTCGTGTTCTACGCGTGGCAGGCGACGTGCGTGCTCGGGGCGCTGTCGCTGTTCGCCGGGATCAACGCATCGAAGGAATACGCCGAGCTCGAGTGGCCGTTCGATGTCGCGATCGCCGCGGCATGGATCTCGTTCGCTGTCGTCTTCTTCGGGACGCTCGCACGCCGCCGGGTCGGCCCGATCTACATCTCGAACTGGTTTTACGGCGCGCTGATCATCGTCGTCGCGATGCTGCACGTCGTGAACAGCCTCGCGCTGCCTGCGACGTTGACGAAATCCTACTCGCTCTACGCGGGCGCGCAGGACGCGATCGTGCAGTGGTGGTACGGGCACAACGCCGTCGGTTTTCTGCTGACCGGCGGCTTCCTCGGCATGCTCTACTACTTCCTGCCGAAGCAGGCCGAGCAGCCGATCTGGAGCTATCGCTTGTCGATCGTCGCGTTCTGGGCGTTCGTCTACACCTACATCTGGGCCGGCCCGCATCACCTGCACTACAACGCGATCCCGGAGTGGGTGCAGTCGCTCGGCGTCGTCATGAGCCTGATCCTGCTCGCGCCGTCGTGGGCGACGATGATCAACGGCGTGATGACGGTGAGCGGCGCGTGGCGGAAGCTCAAGGTCGACCCGGCGCTCAAGTTCGTCGTGCTCTCGCTCGCGTTCTACGGGCTCGCGACGTTCGAGGGACCGATGATGGCGATCCGGAGCGTGAACATGCTGTCGCATTTCACCGAGTGGACAATCGGCCACGTGCATTCGGGCGCGCTCGGCTGGAACGCGCTGATCACCTTCGGGACGTTCTACTACCTGGTGCCGCGGCTCGCGGGCCGCCCGCTTTGGAGCGCGGGGCTCGCGAACGTGCATTTCTGGCTCGCGCTCGCGGGTGTCATGCTCTATGTGATCGCGATGTGGGGCGCGGGCGTCTCCCAGGGGCTGTTGTGGCTCTCGCTCGACGAGCTCGGCGAGGTGCGCTACGGCTTCGTCGACGTGATGGAAGCGATGGCGCCGTACTACGCGCTTCGGCTCGTCGCGGGCGGGCTGTTTCTCGCGGGCGCCGTGCTGATGGCCGTCAATCTGTGGCGGACGATGGCCGGTATCGAGACGGTGCGGGTCGCGCCTCCCGCCGGTGCGCTTGCCGCGGAGTCGGGCGCATGAACCTGCTGGATCTGCACAAGCGGATCGAGCGCAGCTCGGGCCTCTTGATCTTCGGCATCCTGGTCGTCGCGTCGATCGGCGGCCTCGTGCAGATCGTGCCGAGCCTGTACCAGGAGTCGCTGTCGACGCCGACCGAAGGCGTCGTGCCGTATACGCCGCTCGAGCTCCTCGGCCGAGACATCTACATTCGCGAGTCCTGCTCCTCGTGCCACTCGCAGCAGATCCGGCCGCTGCTCGCGGAGGTGCGGCGGTACGGGCCGTATTCGCGCGCGGACGAGTTCGTCTACGATCGGCCGTTCCTGTGGGGCTCGAAGCGCACGGGGCCCGATCTGCACCGGGTCGGCGGAAAGTACACGGACGCGTGGCATCGAGTGCATATGCTGAACCCTCGCGCCGTCGTGCCGAGCTCGATCATGCCCGCGTATCCGTGGCTCGCTGAGCGCGCCGCCGACGCGGACGGCAGCATTGCCGCGCGTCTGCGCGCGCTTCAGCGGCTCGGCCACCCCTATACGGACGAGGACATCGCCGGCGCGGCGGAGACGGTCGCCGACAAGACCGAGCTCGACGCCGTGATCGCCTACCTGCAATCGCTCGGCCGCGCGCGGACGAGAGGGAGCAGCTTATGACGTACGTGATCTTCGTCGGCGACATGCTCGTCATGGCCTTCATGGTCACGCTCGTCGTGTGGCTCTTGCTCCGCGGCCATGCATCGCACTTCGAGGCGATCGCGCGGCTGCCGCTCGAGGACGAGGACGAGGACCGCCGTGGCTGACCTGCCCACACCGTTCTGGGGCGGCTGGATCGTCGTGCTGACGGTCACGACGCTTGCAGCGCTCGTCTGGCTCGTCATCAACGTGTACTTCGGCAAAGGCGACGCCGACGACGTCGGCGAGCTCACGTGGGACGAGACGCTGCGCGAGGGCACGGCCGCGGCGCCGCTGTGGTGGTTCTGGCTGATCTTCTCGCTGCTCGTCGTCTCCGTGCTGTACCTGGTGCTTTACCCCGGGCTCGGCACGTTCGCGGGGGTGCTGAACTGGTCGCAGCATCATGAGATCGAGGCCAGCGCCGCGAGCTACGACGAACGCTTCGGTACCCTGCGCGACGCCATCGCGTCGACCGAGCCCGCGCGGCTTCGCGAGGATCCGCGCGCAATGGCCGCCGCCGCGAGCGTGTTCGCGAACCACTGCGCCGCCTGCCACGGGCCGAACGGCGAAGGGCAGGCGGATCTGTTCCCGAGCCTCCGCGACGACGAGTGGCAGTGGGGCGGGACTTACGCGGCGATCGAGCAGACGATCTCGCTCGGCCGCCGGGCGGTGATGCCGCCGTGGGGCGCGGTGCTCGGCGAGCAGGGCGTCACGGACGTGACCGATTACGTTCTCGCGCTCGCCGCCGGACGCGGCGACGACGACGCCGTGGCGGCGGGTCGCACACTGTACGGTCAGTTCTGTGCGGCGTGCCACGGCGCCGACGGCTCGGGACAGCCGCTCCTCGGTGCCCCGCCGCTGAACGACGGCCATTGGGTCTACGGCGGCTCGCGCGAGGCGGTCGCGGCATCGATCGCCGACGGGCGGAACGGAGAGATGCCCGCGTTCGGCGGCCGCCTCGACGCGGCGCAGATCCGTCTGCTCGCCGCCTGGCTCGGGGGCGACTGAGCACGACATCGTGCGCGTTTCCGTGTCGTCGGCTCGTCGATGCACCATTCCCTCCCCGACAAATGGACCGAACCCGCCGCTGATCTCCCGGAAGACGACATATTCAGCTTCGGGTAGGATATCCGGCCGCCGTCGGCGATGGGGCCCTGTGGCTCGCCGAAGGACTACGGGTTATCTTTAGGCACACGAAAATCGGCCCGCAGCGGCGGGCCGCCTTTTGCGAGGGGAGAATCGAGACGTGCGCGAATCGAGATCATTTTGGCGTGCAGACCTGCGCTCGAGCCAAGGACGGGGGACGTGGATGACGACGGCGCTCTGCGCGCTATCCGGTGCCCTGGTCGCCATGGCCTGGTCCAGTGAAGCCTCGGCGCAATGGCCGGCGTTTCCCGATCCCGACGCCCCGCGTGACGCTCACGGCAACGTGATCATGGACGCGCCCACGCCGCGCACCGCCGACGGGAAGCCCGATTTCTCCGGGCTCTGGATGCGCACCCAAAGCAGACCGCCGGAGGAGGAACCGCGCTCGCAGGACGGCGGCGCCCCGATCGACATCGTGACCGACCCCGTCCCGTTCGATCCGGACGGGCCCCCGATCGCGGCATTCTTCGAAGCGGGCCAGAACATGGAGGGCGGCTTGCCGTACACGCCGTGGGCCAAGGAGCTGCGCGATCAGCGCTTCGCATTGAACGCGCGAGACAACCCGGACGCGCACTGCATGCCGATGGGCTTTCTCCAGTTCCACCAGCAGCCCCAGCCTCGCAAGATCATTCAGACCGACAAGCTGATTCTGATCGAGTACGAAGCCAATTACGGCATACGCCACATCTATATCGACGGCCGGGAGCTCCCGCCGCAGGGTGAGCCGCAACCGTGGTGGTACGGCTATTCGGTCGGGCACTGGGAGGGCGACGACCTCGTCGTCGAGACCAATAACCTGCGCGGCGCGGAAGACAGCCCGTATGACGGCTGGCTCGACGTGAACGGCAGCCCCTACTCGCGGGAAGCCAGGATCATCGAGCGGTTCCGCCGGCCGACGTACGGTCACCTGCAGATCGACTTCACGCTCCACGACCCCAAGGCCTACACGAGGCCGTGGACGGTACGGGTCGATCAGCGGCTATTGCCGGACCAGGAACTGATCGAGTTCGTCTGCAACGAGAACCAGCAGTTCGGTCGCCGGATCCAGTTGGATTAGCTCAGGAGGTACAGGGCATGAAAGGACACTCCGCCGCAAAGAGGGTTTGCCGGTTAGGTGCAGCGCTCGCGTGCGCCGCAGCCGGCCTGCTTACGGCACCGGCGGCTCTTTGGGCACACCATTCGTTCTCCGCCGAGTTCGATGCCACGCGCCAGATCAAGGTCACCGGCGAAGTATTCGAGGTCGAGTGGGCGAATCCGCACGCGTGGGTCCACGTGCGTGCGCAGGAGGTTTGCGAGCGGCGCGGGAGCGGAAGTCTGCGGGATGCGAGCAGCGACGAGGAGTGGTCGTGCAGAACGATCGACGCCGACGAGGCTGCCGAATGGGGGTTCGAGCTGGCGAGCCCCAACGGCCTGATGCGCCTCGGTTGGACTCGCAATTCGCTGCGTCCCGGCGAAACGGTGACCATCGAGGGCTCGCGCGCACGTGACAACAGTCTGAACGGCAATGCCCGTACCGTCGTCACGGCCTCGGGCCAACGTCTTTTCGCCGGATCGAGCCAAGGCACGACGCCTTGAAGGCGCAGCCGCCGCGAGCGCGCTCGCGGCGGCTGTCAGGGCCTCCGTGACTACGTCGACGAGGGCGTTTCGACGAACGCCTTGAGTCTGCCGATCGCCTCGTCCCACTGCCGCGAGATGTCGTCGAGGTAACCGCGTACCTCGGCGAGGCGGCGGGGCTCGAGCTCCCATAGGGTCTCGCGTCCGACGCGACGGCCGCGGACCAGGCCCGCGTGCGAGAGCGCGTGCAGGTGCTTCGTCACGGCCTGGCGCGTGACGCGAGTGCCTTCGGTGAGCCGGACGATCGACTGCGGGCCGGAGCGGCACAAGCGCGTGACGATGCGCAGCCGGGTCTCGTCTCCGAGCGCCGCGAAGACCGAAGCGGTCTCCGCGATCTGTGCCTCCTGCACCGATGCAGTCGAAGGGGTCACAGCGCTAGCTTTGCTCCCGAATGACGAACTTCTCGATGAGCTTGCTCTGGATCTCCCAGCCCTCGGCATTGGACTTGAACGCTTGTGCGCGCTTCTCGAGCGGTACTGCGTCGAAGCCGGACTCGGTGATCGTCAGCAGCACGCCGCCGTCCGTTTCCTCGAGCTCGAAGGTCACGAGCGTCATCGGCTGCTCCAGCGGGTCCCGGCCGGGCTCGATGTCGTACGGGTGCCACCTGAACGAAAAGAGCCGCATAGGCTCGATGCGCTCGACGACGATGACGAACTCGATTCCGGTGTAAGCCTCCTGCGACTTCGCGACGTCCGGGTCCATCTTCGTCGGCACGAGCCTGCAAGTCAGCGGCTGGCCGGCGACGAAATCCCCACCGAACTCGGCTCCGAACCACGTGCCGAACTGCTTCGCGTCCGTGATAGCGTTCCAGACGCGCTCGAGGCTCGCGCTGAGCCATACCTTCTTCTCAATGCGGTCGGCGGTCTCGTTCATTAGCAACCTCCTGGTTGCCAATAGCGTAGCCAGTCGTCCGTAGATGCGCAACCTTTAGGTTGCATGAAACGATCAGCGGGCCGCGCGGACGGGGCAGCGGCGACGGGCCTGCGGCGATTGCCGACGGCGGCACCGTGCCCGACAAGCCGTGCGAGAATACGCTCTTCGGCCGCCTCTCGGCGTATGACGGACACGCGCCGCCGGTGCCCGAAGCGAGCAGGAGGCGAATCGGTCATGCGATCCGGGCTTCGGCTTCCGCGCAGACGAACGCTGTCGATCCTAGGGATGGGGATCGCCGCGACCGGCCTCGAGCCTGCCGATTCGCACGCCGCCGATCCCTGGAATCTCGACATCAGCTACGTCGGCGGGGCCCAGGCCGAAGCGCGATGGACGGTTGCCGAAGAGTTCCCGGGCACGAAGCTGATCTTGAATGCCCGACACTCGCTGCGCACCGAAGCCGCGCAAGCGAGCGAGCGGGCGTGCGACTGCGGGCCGCCGTCCACGCGCAGGAAGATCAGGGGAACGATCGGCACTCACCTTCAATGGGGCAAGGGGGAGCTCGGGCTCGAATACGGCGTGCTCTCGTTGACCTGGCGCGCAACGCAGCGGGATTACGCGCCGGTTGAAGGCAGCTTCCGGGCCGACCGCGACACGCTCGAGTGGGGGGTGCTGAGGCTGGGCAAGGACGATCCGCTCGGCATCGATTCGTATGCCGAGCTGACCCTCGCGCGCGGCTCGAGGACGTGGGCGTATTCGCTCCGCGACTCGCCTTGGAGGTTCTCGTTCGGCTTCAGTTTCTCGGCGGGCTATGCATGGGCGGAATCGACCGAGGAGGCCTTCCGCGACGTCTCCAACATGATCATCGGCACGTGGGGAAAGGGGACGATCAGCCGCCGGCGATGGGGATCGATGTACATCGAGCAGCGGATCGCCAACGGCTGGACGTTCAGCAGCCCTGCGCGCGGCGGAACGGTATCACGAGAGGCGCTCGCCAGGTTCGGCTACACGGCGAACCTTCGCGGCTGCCTGGACCTCGAGGTCTTCGCCGAGAAGCGCTCGTTCAACTTCACCGATCCGATCCTGGTCGACCTCTATACGAAGAGCAAACGGATCGGCGTCGAGCTGAACTGCACGTTCCGAGAGGGGTGACAACGGCTCCGACGCGTCATGGGACGCCCGTCGGAACGAACTTCTGCACGCGCCAGTTATTGACGATCTCCGCCGTGTACAGATTCCCGTTCGAGTCGACCGCGATGTGATGGACGATATCGAACTCGCCGGGAGCCGTGCCCCGCGAGCCGATGGCGCCGATCTGGGTCATCGTCTCGCGATCGAAGATCACGACGCGCATCGCGCCTGAATCGACGACGTAAAGGAGCTGCTGGCCAGGATCCGGCGAGAACGCGAAGCCGGCCGGAACCGGCACGACGTCGCTGCCCTCGTTCGTGACCCGCACCTGCTCGAGGAACGTGCCTTCGCGCGTGAACAGCTGAATGCGGTTGTTGATCCGATCGGCGAGGTAGACGATGCCGTCGTTCGACACCTTGATCGCGTGCGGCAACCCGAACTCGGGCGGGCCCTCGGGCGTCGTCTGCGGTTGCGGCATCGGCGCGTTCGGCGCGAACGTCGGCGGCGGCGGGTTGCCGAACGCGCCCCACATCCGCTTGAACGCCCCGGTCTCCGAGTCGAACACGATGACACGCTTGTTGCCGTAGCCGTCCGCGACGTAGACCTCGTTCGCCTCCGTATCGACGAACACGTCCGTGGCCTGATGCACGTTCTGCGTATCGAGGTTGCCGGTGCTCCGGCCGCTCTCGCCGATCTGCAGGACGAGCTCGCCGCCCATCGTGAACTTCATGATCATGTCGTCGCTGACGCCCGGTGTCGCGGGGCGCGGCCAGCCGGCTCGCCCGCCGAGCCATACGAAGTCGTCCGCGTCGACGAAGATGCCGTGCTCGCGGCCGAGCCACGGCGCTCCGCCGGCCGGTCCGCCCCAGCTCCGCAGCAGGTGGCCATCCGGATCGAACTGCAGGACCGGCGGCGCGGCGTTCGCCCGACGGTCCTCCGGGACGGACTGGGGCACGTGCAGCACCCACACGTTGTCGTTGCGGTCCACCGAGACCGACGTTACCTCGCCGAGCACCCAGTCGTGCGGGATCGTCGGCCAGGCCGGGTCCGCCTCGAAGCGCGGCGGGCGGGGATTCGATTGCGCGCAGGCGTCGTGCCCGATGCACAGGGCGAGGGCCAGTGCCGCCGCGGCGCAGGCATGCGTCCGGGAGCGAGAGATGTTCTGCATGGCTCGAGATGACCTCGTCATCGGATGTGGCGCTGCGCGTCAGCGCAGCGAGCGGTCGTCGCAAACGTCCGTTTGGTATGGGACGTTCGACGGGTACACGACGTCCGCGCCGGTGTAGGGCTCGCGAAAGTAGAGCGGGTCGACGGCGACGAACTCGCGCGTCAGCGCGAGCGTGTCGAAGTCGAGCGAGAAGCGCTCCGTGAGCTCCAGCGCCTCGCTGTGGACCAGGCCGCGCGTGAGCGGCCCCGGCCGTACGCCGACCGTATGAACGATGAGCACGTCGTTCTCCCAGCGCCCGATCGAATGCCCCGTGAGGCTCGGCTCGAGGTCGGCGGGATGCTCGGTCCGATCGAGGTGAATGGTTCGCGCGAAATCGAATTTCCCGTACTCGAGCGTGATCGTCCTCTCGTCCTGCGAGATGCGGTTGACGGGGCTGTCGTAGCTCCAGTCCATCACGATGCCGATCGGCTCGCAGCGCAGGCCGGGATTGGGCGCGGCCGCGGCAGCGGCGGCGGCCGCTTCCCCGGCCGGCGTCAAAGGCACGCGCCCGGTGAAGAGGCGCGAAGCCGCCTCGGGCGACATCAGCGATTCGTCGGGGCGGCGGCCCGGCGACGCCGGGCCGGCCGGGGCTTCCGCGGCTTGTGCGTCGCTGAGCGGCACGAGCGCGCCGTGCACGCCGCGCGGATCCGCCATCACGAGCTGCTCCGCGGCCCATAGGCCCGCGATGTTCGGGTCGCCGTTCGCGAGGCGCGCCGCACGCGGTCTCGGCTCGACGGCGGCGGGCGGCGTGCGCTGGCCGTAGCGGTCGATCGAGCTGCCGTCCGGGAATACGACGGTGCTGACGTAGCACGCCCCTGGATCGTTGCGATCGGGCGCGCCCTTGATCGTCACTTGCCCGCCGGCGGGAAACATCTCGGGCGTCCAGCCCGAGCGACGCAGTGTCGTGGCGGAGCGCATCTCGCAACGCATCGCGACGCTCCGCCCGTCGGCGTCCGTCACGTCGAGGTACAGCCAGGAATGGGGATTGACGAAGGCGAGACCGGTGACCGTGCCGGTGATCTCGACCTCCGTCGTCATGTCGAAAGAGCCGAAGCCGTGATGCGCGAACGCGCTGAATGAAGCGCTGGTGAGAACGACAACAGCAAAGAATTTCAATGTCGTATCCTACATTGCTTATGTCGATTCTAGTATCGGGGGCTACAGGCCCAGCTCGCGGCGTATCTTCCCCGCGCCTGCCACGAGCGCGCGCAGCTTCGCGAACGCGACGTCCCGCTCGAGGTACTTCATACCGCAGTCGGGCGCCGCGACGAGCCGCGACGGCGGAACGTAACGGAGCGCGGCGCGCAGTCTCTCCGCGACCGTGTCCTCGGGCTCGACGTCGGCGGTGCCGAGATCGAGCACGCCCAGCACGACGGTCTTGTTCGCGAGGTCCGCGAGCACGCCGAGGTCGAGCCGCGGCTGAGCGGCCTCGATCGAGATTTGCGCCGCGGCCGTGTCGGCGAGCGGGGCGAGAAACGCGTAGCGGTTCGGTTTGTTCGCGACGATCGCGGCGTAGCCGAAGCAGACGTGGACCGCGGTCGTCGCGCGCAGCCCTTCGAGCGCGCGGTCGATCGCGCGCACGGCGTAGCGCCGCGCGGCCTCGACCCGCGACTCGAGCCACGGCTCGTCGAGCTGGATGACGTCGGCGCCCGCAGCCTCGACGTCCTTCGCCTCGGCGTTGACGGCGGCGGCGAACGCCATCGCGAGCGCCTCGTCGTCGCGGTAGTGCTCGTCCTCAGCCTGCTGCGCGAGCGTGAACGGTCCCGGCAGCGTGACCTTGATCCGCCGCGACGTCGACGCGCGCAGGAACTCGACGTCGCGGACGGTGATGGGCCGCGGGCGGCGGATCGGTCCGACGATTCTCGGCACGACCGAGCGCTTGCCGAGCCGATTGATGATCGAGCCCGGGCGCTCGATGTCGACGCCGTCGAGCGCGGTCGCGAAGCGGTTCGAGTAGCTCTCGCGGCGCACCTCGCCGTCCGTGATGACGTCGAGCCCCGCGCGCTCCATGTCGCGAATCGCGAGCAGCGTCGCCTCGTCCTGAGCGGCCGCGAGGCGCTCGGGCGGGACGCGCCAAAGCTCACGATCGCGCACGCGCGGCACCTTGCCCGCGAGGCGCGCGCGGTCGATCAGCCAATCCGGCTGCGGATAGCTGCCGACGACGGTCGTCTCGATCACTCGATCGTGCTCGTATGCTCGGTGTTGTTCGGCCTCCGGTCGCCGGCGAGCCAGCGGGCGAGCTCCGCGTGCGCGTCGGCGCGGCGCCGGGCCGCGATCTCGTCAACGTCGGGCGGGTCGAGCGTGAGCTCGAGCTTCAGGTCGTCCGGCGTCGTGACGTAGAGCGAGCGGCAGTAGCCGTGGTCCGTCACGCGATAGCGGATGCCCGCGGCCTTGAGCCTTCGCTCCGTCTCGTCGAAGTGCTCGCGGTCGACTTTGAGCGCGATGTGCGGAAAGCGGGCTTCCCGCGGATGCTGCGCGCGGAATCGCTCGTAGTCTTCCGGGTCCGCGAACTGAAAGAAGGCGAGGGCGCCGCCGTCCGTGAGGGCATAGAACGTGTGGCAGTATTCGAGCTCGCGGCCCGCCTCCGGGTTGTACGTGCGCTCGCACCATGTCGCGACGAGCGGCATTCCGAGCAGATCCTCGAAGAAGCGCCGGTTCGCTTCCTGGTCCTTCGTGACCCAGGCATGGTGATGCAGGCGGAGCGGCATGCGCATCGCAGCGGTCTCCCCATGTCTTCCGGTAGGGGAATCATACACAACCTCGAGACAAATCTGCGCCCGCGGCGGATTCGGTGCTACGATCGCCCGATCGACGGCACCCGCCGCGCGGGGGAGGGCGCATGGCAGAAGCGTCGAGGATCGATGTCGCCGAGCTGATCGACCGCCAGCCCATCGGCCGCTTTCAGATCATGCTGTTCGCGCTCTGCGCGATGTCGCTGATCATGGACGGCTTCGACGTGCAGGCGATGGGCTACGTCGCGCCGGAGGTCATCGCGGAGCTCGGCATGTCGGGCGGCGAGCTCGGCACGATCCTCGCAGCGACCAACGTCGGTTTGCTGCTCGGTGCGCTGCTCTTCACGATGCTCGCGGATCGGATCGGCCGCCGGCCGGTGTTGATCTTCGGCACGCTCTTCTACGCGGTCATGGCGATCCTCACGGCGCACGCGGACAGCGCGAACGAGCTGCTCGTCCTGCGCTTCGTGGCCGGGCTCGGCATGGGATCGATCATCCCGAATGCGACCGCGCTGATCGGCGAGTACAGCCCGAAGCGCCGCCGCGTGACGCTGATCATGACGATCACGGTCGGGTTCACCGCCGGCGCGGCCGTCGGCGGGCTCGTGGCGGCCTGGCTCATGCCGTTATACGGCTGGCGCTCCGTGTTTTACTTCGGCGGCGTGATCCCGCTGCTCGTCGGCGTGCTGATGATCTTCTGGCTGCCGGAGTCCCTGCAGTTCCTGGCCGTGCGCCGGCGTCTCGCCGAGGCCGCGCGTTGGCTCAGGCGCATCGATCCGGGGGCGCCGGCCGGTCCCGGCACGGAGTACGTCGTGGCCGAGGAGAGCCGCGGCGGCGCGCCGGTCGTCGAGCTGCTGCGCGGCGGGCGCGCCGGCGTGACGGTGCTCTATTGGGCCGTCAACTTCACGAACCTGCTGAACCTGTATTTTCTCGCCGGGCTGCTGCCGACGATTCTGACGCGCAGCGGATTTGCTTCTTCGTTCTCCGCGCTCGTCGGCGGCGCGATGCAGCTCGGAGGCACGCTCGGGACGTTCGGTCTCGCGTGGCTGATCTCGAAGCGGGGATTCACGCCGATGCTGACGCTGACGTTTGCGGTCGCCGCGGCATCGATCGCGCTGATCGGCAGCTCGACGGTGCTCGCGTTCGCGCCGCTCCTGACGTTCGTCGTCTTCGTCGCCGGCTGGTGCGTGATCGGCGGCCAGCCGGGCCTCAATGCGCTCGCGGCGACGTACTACCCGACGTCGATGCGCGCCACCGGCGTCGGCTGGGGGCTCGGCTTCGGCCGCCTGGGCGCGATCTTCGGCCCGCTCATCGGCGGCCAGCTGCTCGATCTCGACTGGTCTGCGCAGCAGGTGTTCGTTGTCTTCGCGATGCCGGCCGTCGTCTCCACGCTCGTGATGGTTGCGCTGCACGTCCTGCTGCGCGCGCCGGCCGCCGCTCGGCCGGTGCAGCAGACGGCGTGAGCGGGACGGGCCGGCAGCCGTGCGCTGCCGAGGAGACTAAGGCTCAGCGCTCCCGCTCGTCCAAAACGCGGCCGTCCGGCAGCGTGATCGCGATGTACTGGCCGCCTTTCTCGTCGTTGCGCAGCGGATAGACGAGCACGGAGACGCGATCGCCGGGCTTGACCGTCGTCGAGCGCCAGCCCCGCCGCGCCAGGTGGCTCGCGGGATCCATCTCGACGCTCCACCGCTCGGTCGCGCCGTCGTCGCTCTGCACGTCGAGATGAATCCACGAGTGCGGATTCCCCCAGCGAAACTCGGCGACGACGCCGGTGATCGTCACCTGCTGCGAGCGATCGAAGACCGCGGGCGAGTGGTGGGCGAACGCCGCCGCGGACAGTGCGAGCGACACCGCGGCGAGCGGCGCGCGGAAACGTTGCTGCATGAATCTCCTCCGCTCTTGCCGCCGAGCCGCGCACGGCTCGTGCGGCGTGACACCGAACGCAGTCAGCCTCATTGCACGAGCGATTGTGAAGAGGTCGCCGGAAGGTTCTCGTTGAGGTCCGGCAGGCAGCCGACCTCCGCAATGTCGACGTCGTGATGACGCGTGAAGCGCTTCGTCGTCTTCCATTCGCCGACCCAGCTCTTCGGGTCCGTCATCGTGAACTCGATCTCGAGCGTATCGTCGTCGAGCATGCGGATCCGCTCGACGATCCTGAGCGCGTCGCTCGCGGGGATGGCGGCGCCGCCCTGGTCCATCCAGTGGTGATGGCCGGGGAAGTAGCGCGTGTCGACCACCAGCGTGTCGCCTTCCCAGCGGCCGATCGACTCGCCGTTCCACGACGGTACGACGACGTCCGGATCGCTGTGCGGGCGGCCGTCGAGGAAGATCACGCGCAGGCTGTTCATGAAGTGGCTGATCATGTAGATCGCCGTCGGTAGCTGGATCATGTCGATCGGCCAGACGCGGGTCATGATCAGCGGCATGCCGGCGGGCCAGCATTGGCCGATGTCGTCGCGGTAGATCTTGCCCTCGGCCTTTGCCCGCTCGCCGGCATCGTAGTGGCGCTGCGCCTCGGGCGTCAGCTCGAATTCCTCGGGGATGAAGCGCCACGAATCGGGCCCGGTGGATTCGTGCTGCCACGTCCCCGTCAGGTCGAACGGCGGAGCGGGGCGCGGTCTGGCGAGATTCGCGGGCGCGAGCACGCCGAGGCGAGGGGCGGGCTCTTCCTCGGCGGGCTGCGCGTCGAGCGGCGGCGCGACCGAACAGAGCGCGAAAAAGCCGGCTGCTACGGTGATCGTGCTCGACGCTCGCATCATTCCCTCTCCAGAGCCTTTGCGGGCGTAGGCTGGCACAGGCCGGAGCACGGAGCAAGAGGCCCGATCGAGCGCGCGGCCGGGCGTCCTCAGTCCGTGAAAAGGGATTTCCACAACATGGCATGAACGCCCAGATTGCCGTCCACGAGCTGAGTGATGCGCAGATCGACGGCGATGCTGCTCAGCATGTAGGCATCATCGGCGGACAGGCCCTTCTCCGTCATCAGGAAGTCGATCATTTCCCGCACGGCGATCCGCGCCGCCTCGAGCAGATCCTCGTCCATGCCCATCGTGATATAGGCGTCCGGCGTTTCGGCCCGCGGCCACGCCAGCGGTCCCATGTCCTTGCGGACGATGAACTGCAGCGTGCCGTTGAGGGAGGTTTCGAGGGCCGTCAGGCTCACCTCGCCGTCGCCCTGGGCCGCATGGCCGTCCCCGGCGTGAAACAGCGCCCCGGGCACGTGCACCGGGATGAACAGCGTCGTCCCCGCTACCAGCTCCTTGTTATCGAGATTGCCCGCATGAATCCACGGCGGCACGCTGCTCAATCGGCCGACTTCCGGCGGCGGCGCGACGCCCATGCTGCCGAAGAAAGGCCGGAGCGGAATCTCGATGCCGTCGCCGAACACCGCTACCCCCCGCTCGAGGTCGAGCTCGAACAGTCGCGTCCTGGTATGGGGGAATTCCTCGGGCAGCAGCCCGCGGCCGGCGAACGTATTCGTGGCGTAGGGCACGGCGGGCTCGACCGAGAGTATCCGCACCTCCAGCACGTCGCCGGGCATCGCCTCTTCGATGTAGATCGGGCCGGTGAGGATGTGAGGCCCTTCCCGCGTGACTTCGCGATGGATGTCGCGCAGCGCCTGCTCGACTTGCCCGGGCGGCACGCCGATGGCCTCCAGCTTCCTCCGGCCCGGTCACGATCAACGTGTGCAGGTCGACGGTTTCTCCGGACTTGATGCGCAAGACGGGCTCCGACGCAGCGTCGTAATAGCCCCATACGACCGTCTCCGGCGTTGCGGGCAGGCGATGCTGCGCGCCGGCGATCGGGATCACGCCGAGCAGCACGACGGCGGCGAGCCAGAGCTTTGCACCGCGGCCGGGTCGCGCCGTCGAGGCCGGCCGGCCGCGCCGGAAGATCGTTTGAAACCGGTATGACGCGTTGACCCGCCCGTCGCCTGCCATTCGGGACCTCCATCGGTGATAACGCCGCGTCACATTGTCCCGCGGCCTGTGCGCTTCGTCCAACCGGCTCGTGCGCGCGTTCGACGTGCTTCGGCAGGACAAGGCGGTGTCGCGCTGAGGGAGCGAGGAGCCTTGCCGGGCCGGTCCGAACCCGAAACAATGCGCGGCTCCGATCGGCCGCACGGAACGGATTCGATTCATGATCGACACTGTCGCGGGAGCACTGAACTGGTTCGGCGTCGCGGTGTTCGCGACGACCGGTGCTCTCGTCGCGTCCCGCAAGCAGATGGACATCGTCGGCTTCGCGCTGCTCGGCACGGTGACCGGGATCGGGGGCGGCACGATCCGCGACACGCTCCTCGGGAAATATCCCGTCTTCTGGATCGCCGAGCCGGGGTATCTGATCACGTGCGTCGTCGTTTCGTGTGCCGCCTTCTTCCTGGTCCACATCCCGCAGTCACGCTACTCGTTGCTGCTGCGCTTCGACGGCATCGGCATGGCCGTATTCGCCGTGACGGGAACCGAGACCGCGCTGCTTGCCGGGGCGGCCCCGGTCGTCGCGATCACGATGGGGGTGATCACGGCCACGTTCGGCGGCATGCTTCGCGACGTGCTCGGCGGAGAGAGCCCGCTCATTCTGCGCCACGAGATCTACGTCACCGCCGCGCTGATCGGCGCCGCGTGCTTCGTGCTGCTGACCGTTGCCGGATTCGCGCGCGACGCGGCGCTGATCGCCGGCTTCGTGCTCGCGGCGGGAACGCGCCTATGCGCGCTGCGCTGGAAGTGGTCGCTGCCGCGCTACCGGCCGAGGGAGGAACGCCCTCCGGCCGAGTGACGCCGGGAGGGGCGGGCTGCGGCGGCGCCCGCCCGCGCAGGTCACTCGGAGGGTCCGGTCGGCCCCGGGTAGCTGACTTCCTCGAGCTTGCCGGTGTCGACGTCGTAGACGAAGCCGCGGACCGTGATCGCGTCCGGGCCGCTCGTCGGCAGCCAGGGGTGATTCAGAATGGCCGAGATCCCGCGCCGCACGTCCCACTGCAAGCGTTCCCGCGCGTGCTCGTCGTCGGCGTCGAGCGGATGCGGACCGCCGCGAAAGGCATGGAAGGCTTCCGGAGTCGATGCGGAGACGCCGGGGCTCACGAACTTGCGGCCCGTCGCCTGTCCGAGCAGCCGCTCGGCCGACGCGGAGCCCTCGAGGCCGGCCTTCAGCAGGTCATCCGTGAACGCGAGCATGCCGCAGCGCGTGTGGTGAATCAGCACGAACTCCTTCGTGTCCAGCAGATGGTGGGAGATGATCAGGTTGCGAATCGCGTCCTCGTTGATGACGCCGCCGGCGTTGCGAATGATGTGCGCGTCGCCGGTCTGAAGGCCAAGCAGATCCTCGACGTCGATGCGGGCATCCATGCAGGCCACCACGGCAAGCCGCTTGGCGGGCTGTATCTTCTGCTTGCCGGGATGCCTGGCTTCGTGCAGTGCCTCGCCCTTGGCATACAGCTCGTTATTCTTCAGGTACTCATCGACGATACTTGCCATGACGCTCTCCCGCGAAAAGGACTTTCGCGGAAGAGCCTACGCCGTGGGGTGTCGAGGTGCCAGACGAAATCGGCCGAAGCATATTCCCGGGCGCGCCGGCGGAAGCGCGCTCGCCGATCGTCCGGCGGCATCGGCTGGCTTTCGGTTTATATGTACGTATGAAGGCCGGGGCCCGCAGCGTCGCCGAAGGTCGGCCGACGACAAAGGTCGCGCGCTACCGCGTCGGTGTGGCAGACTCCCGTCGCAACGATCTTGACCAGCACCTCGTTCGACTTGGGCAGTGAGAGGGCGGCGAACGGTGATCGGGCGAAGGGGCGGCCATGGTGAGTGACGCCGAGATGCGGCACCTGCGCCGCTGCGTGGAGCTCGCGGCCGAAGCGTTGGAGGCGGGCGATCAGCCGTTCGGCTCCGTGCTCGTCGCCGCCGACGGCACCGTTCTAGCCGAGGACCGCAACCGCGTCGCGACCGGCGACGCGACACGCCACCCGGAGTTCGAGCTGGCCCGCTGGGCGGCGTCGAACCTCGCGCCGATGGAGCGGGCGGGTGCGACCGTCTTCACGTCGGGCGAGCATTGCCCGATGTGCGCGGCCGCACACGGCTGGGTGGGGCTCGGCCGCATCGTGTACATCTGCTCGTCCGAGCAGCTCGCGGCCTGGCGGGCGGAGTGGGGCGTTCCCGCCCCCCCGGTGCGCCCGCTGCCGATCCAGGCGATCGTCCCCGGCCTCGCCGTCGACGGGCCGGTCGACGCGCTCGTTGGGGAGGTCAAAGCGCTGCACCTGCGGTACCTCGAGGCCGCAGGGAAGGCCGCGCGGTAGAACGGGCGTTGCGCCGCGCGGCCGCCTCGTTGCGGCCGCGCGGGACTGCTCCGCGCTCAGAACTCGTAGCCGAAGCGCAGCAGATACTGCCGGCCGAAGATCTCGTAGCCCGACGGCGCGCCCGTCTGTGCGATGCCGCCGCCGAACACGGACGTCGGAATCACCGGAGGATCGCTGTCGAACAGGTTGGACACGGTCAGCGACACGTCCCAGCTCGCGCCGCTCGGCGTATCGTGCCGATAGCCGAACGTCAGATTCGTGACGATCTGCGATTCGATCGAGTTGTCGCTGACGCAGCGTAACGCCCCGCAGGACTCGAGCGGCCGCGTCTCCCAGTCCATGTTGAGGACCGTCTCGGGAATGTAGCGCGTGAGCAGGCTCGCCCGGTACGGCCCGACGCGGTAATCCAGGCTCGCGACCGCCTTGACGTCCGGATAGGCGACGGTGCCCGCCCTCTCGATCTTGTGGACCGCGCCGAACGGCGTCTGGCTGTTCTCGTGCAGGCGGCCCGCGAGCAAGCGGAGGTTCAGTGCCTCGTCGGCCGGGAAGAAATCGACGTTACCGCGCCAGAGCACCTCGAGATCGACGCCGCTGACGAACGCGCTCGCCACGTTCACGTAGCGGTTGTTGATGATCGTGATCAGGTTCGTGTCCGGATCGCGGGTGATGAAATCGCAATAGGTGCGCGTGGTATCCCGCGTGTCGTAGCACGTCTGCACGACCGTGTTGTACGGCAGCAGATCGACCTGATCCTTGAGGTCGATCTCGTAGTAGTCGATCGCGACCTGAAGCCCCGGCACGGCGTTCGGCTCATAAACGAGGCCGCCGGTGATCGTGTCGGCCTTCTCCGGCGCGAGGTGCGGATTGCCGAGCTCCGCCGAGATCGTGAAGAAGCCTTGCAGCCCCGTCTCGGGGTCGTTCACGACGGTGCCGCCGCCGAGGTAATCGAAGCGCTCGGAGAAGGTCGGCTCCCGCACGTCCCTCGATACCGTCGTGCGGAAGCGGAGGGACGGCGTGATGCCGATGTCGACGCCGAGCTTGCCCGACGTGATGCCGCCGCTCAGCGAATAGTCGGACCGCCGCCACGCGAGGTTCGTCGAGAACGAGCGGCCGTTGCCGTTGTCGAGGAGGGGGAGGTCGAGCTCGGCGAAGACCTCGCGCACGTTGAATCGGCCTCTCACCGCCGGAAAGTCGGTGAAAAGGTGCACGTTGCGGTTGCCCGCCCAGCCGGCGGAGATGCCGCGGATGCCGAGATGCGGTGCGTTCGTCGGCGGACCGAATGCCATGAGCTCCTGGGGCAAGCTGCGCTGCCAGAAGCTTTCGGACCGGTAGGTTGCCCCGGCCGCAAGCGCGAACGGGCCCGCGCCGATGCCTTCGCTGATGTCGCCGCTGAGCACGACCTCGGCGAACTCCTGCACGTTCGAGCCGACGTCGTACTTGTCGCCGACGAGGTACTTCTGCGCCGCGGGGCTGATATTGCCCGCGCCCATGATATTGATCGGCACGCAGTCGCGGATCGTGTTGTCGATGAACGCCACCGGGCCGGGGATGCGCACGAGCTCCTCGGGCGAGTCGGCGAGCGAATCGTCGCCGAGCGCGGCGGGCACGAGGATGGTCTGGTTGCCGGTTCCGCCTTCCTCGCGGCTGATCACCGACAGCCTCAGCTCTTCCTCCGTCGGGTTGTAGCGCTGCACGTTGCAGATGATCTCGCCGGTGCCGCGGTCGGCGTCCGCGACGAGATCGATGACGCCGTCGCCGTCCGCGTCGCGCCGATCGGGGTAAACCTCGACGGCGTCCATCGCGAGGAACATCCGGTCCACGCGTGCTTCACCGAGCATCCCGCCGTCCTTGTCGGACTCGCCGCGCTGGAGGGAGACCGTCAGGTTCCAGTCGCCCGACTTGAACAGCTCCCGCTCGAGACCGAACGCGAGCGACCATGTCGTGAACGTGTTGACGTTGTCCTGGAAGTCGTTGAAGTTCGCGAACGTCGGCCCGCGCAGCTGACCGTGCTTGTCGAGCTGCAGCTCAGTCGCCCCGGTCGCATCCATCGCGGCGCGAATGGGCTCCGGCAGATAGGCGTTGTCCCGGAACACCGTCGCGCTCCACGGCGATACGAGCGTCGGCAGGCCGCGGCGGTCGAGGTTGTTCGACTCGCTCCGTCCGTAGATCAGATGGCCGAAGACCGTGGTCCTCGCGCCGACCTCCTGCTGCAGTCCAAGGAACAGGTTGTCGCGCTTGACCTCGGAGCCGAAGATGCCGTGATCGAACGCGCGTTCCTGCATCGCGAGCTCGGGGCCGCCGGATGTCGTCGAGTACGAGCACGGAATTCCGGCCGCCGGCGAGTCGGGATCGCCCGGATAGCACCCGCCGTCCCCGAATCGGTATCGGGAAGTGGTGCTGCCGTCGATCGAGAACGAATGTCTCAGGAAGGGAAAGTCGGGGACGGGCTCCGCGATCGGGTCGTTCGGATCCGCTCTTCTGAACGCGCCGTTGATCAGGCCTGTGGGCGTGCTGCCCGTGCCGTGCACGTGCGGCAGGATCAGCGTTCGCGGAATGCTTTCAGGCGCGCCGGGATACCACTCGGGGTTCGTGACGAAGCCGTAGTTCTTCTTCCATTCCGGCATTTCGTCGCCGTCGGCGGCGTTGCGAAGAATCTGATCGATTCGCTGGCTCTCGACGGCCCACGTGAGGTGGAGCCGGTCGCGCTCCCCGAGCGCGGTGCCGCCGACGAGGGAGACGTGCAGGTTGTCGCCGTCGCCTTCCGCTGTCTGACCCGCCTGCACGTTCGCACGAAAGCCTTCGAAACGTCGGTTCAGGATGAAGTTCGTGACGCCCGCGAGCGCGTCCGCGCCGTAGGCGGCGGACGCGCCGCCGGTGACGACATCGACCCGCTCGATGAGCCCGGAGGGGATGAAGTCGATGTTCACGCGGCTGCTGCTGTCGACGGGCACCGTGCGCGCCCCGTCGATCAGCACGAGCGTCCGCTGCGCGCCCATCCCGCGCATGTCGAGCGTGCTGCGGCCGCCGCTGAACTGCGGATGCCCGCCGCGCTGCGCCGTCTCGGTGGTGAAGAACTGCGGAAGCTTGTCGAGTGCTTCGGCAACCGTGTTGCCCGGCGCGTACTGGACCAGCTCGTCGCCGCTGATCGTCGTCACCGGAACGGGCGTCGTGAAGCCGCTTGCGCGCTGGATGCGCGATCCGGTCACGAGGACCTCTTCGACCTCCTGAGACAGCGCGGTCTCGTGCACCGCAGCGCTTGCACCGGCACAGAGCGCCGCCGCTACGCACAGCGGCAGCTCGCGAATCTTCGCAGGCATGGCTTCCCCCTTGCTTGCTCGTATCCGTCCGTCACGGCTCGTCCCGAGCCGTGTGCTTGTGCTTCCGTTGCTGCCGTCTGGCTGCCGTGTCCGCTAGTTCCCCTCCTGTCCGCTAGTTCCCCTCCTCGGCGTCCTGGCTCGCGCGAATTTCCGCTCTCGCGGCGCTCAAGATGTTCTCCATGCCGCGGTTACCCTCATGACAGGCGTACTCGTAGAGGAGGCCGTCGATTCGGGTCAACGGAATCTCTCCGCTCCACGGCTGCGTCCACACCGTCGGATCGTCCACCGTGAACTCGTAGAGCAGGATGTCGGGCGCGACGCGGGTGAAGCGCTCGACGACGCGCAGGTTCTCGTCCGCGGCGCGCAGGCGGCCATGCAGCTCGCCCTTGAAATTGCGCGTCTCGACGACGAGCGTGTCGCCTTCCCAATGCCCCCTCGAGTCGCCGAACCACTGGCGCACGTGCGAGGGCAGATGAGGGCTGCCGTCCGTCGGTATGCGCCGGACCTGATGCACCATCTCCGTGAGGATCGCGACGGTGTCCGAGCTCTGCACGATCTGGTAGTTGTTGTTGTACGCCGTCGGCAGCATCGGCACGACGGTGCCGAACGAGATGCAGCGCGTCATGAGGTCGAGGACCGTGGGGTCCCACGCGGGACCCATCTCGCCGCTGTTCGTGATCGCGCAGCCGGGCTGCTCGCACCACTCCTCGATCATCTTGCGCTGGGCCTCGAGCTCGGCCTGCCGCTCCGGCAGCAGCGGCGGAATCCGGCCGTTAGGCGGATCCGTCACGATCGAGGTGCGCATGTTCGAAAGGAGCTGGGTGCCGCGATCCCACCAGAAGGCGTTGTACGCGTTGAGCACGTCGCGCACGTCATCCGTGCGATTGTCCTGGTTGCCTCGCTCGAGCGTGGCGGCCACGAACTGCTCGGCTTCCTCCGGCGTGAAGAAAGCCTGATCGCCGAACTGCACCGGCCGCTCGAAAGGCGTGATCGTCTTGTTCGTCCAGATGCCCTGCAAGTCCGGGCGTCCGTCGGGGAGGCGCGGGACCTCCCATTGCTCGGCACTCGGCGCCGAGCCTTCGCCGCCGGACTGAGCGAGCGCCGGAGCCGCACACAGCACTCCGACGAGCAATGCCGACATCGTTGCCGCCCCGGTCATCGCACTGGATCTATCGAGCATGGAAACCTCCTTCAGAGCGCGCATCGTACTCGCTCTATCTCTCGAACTTGCCGTACAGGACCTCTTCGACGAACGGGATGCAGTTGAACTCCATCACCTGCGCGTTCTCCGACACGTCGCGGTAAAGCGGCATGCGAATGGTCCAGGGCCGCGAGAACACGTTCGGATCCGTGATCGTCGCCTCGTACATGATGATGTTCGGCGTCTCGAGCGTGTAACGCTCCACCACGTGCAGGTCTTCGCTGTGATAGTTGCCCGAGCGGTCGAACCAGGTCTGATCGTTCTGAGCCGTGACGTCGACGACGAGCGTGTCGCCGTCCCATCGCCCGATGCTCCAGCCCATCCAGCTCGGCGCCGGGGCGGGCCCCGGATCGTTCAGGTGGATGATGCGCACCGCCTCGGCGAACTGGTAGGAGATCATGATCGTGTCCGTTCCCTGAATGATCTGGAACGGATACGGCATGTAGTTCGCGCGCGGCACGCCCGGCATGTAGCACTTCAGCTCGGGGTCGGCCGTCCACCGGTTCTTTCGATTCTCCTCGCGCTGCGGCAGAGCCGACGGCAGGTACGGAATCGTGCCGCCGACGACGACTCCGGGACCGGGCGGAATCGCGAGCAGCGCGCCGAGCTCGGGCACCGGGCCCGGGGCGGCGGCGTGTGCCTCCAGATCCCAGTTCGCCGTATTCATCGCCCGCCAGATTCCGCTCAGATCGGGCTTGTCTGCCGAGTGGGCGGCCGACTGCCCGAAAGCGGGGCCGGCGATTACGAAGGCCGCGCAGGCCGCAGCGGTCAGCAACGCTTGCTTGGTCAATCCCGTTTCCTCTGTCATTCGATCGTCGTCGGGCCGGAGATCTCGTCCCCGGCTTGTCGAGCTTTCGCTAGTCGGTCACGGTGCCCGTGAACAGCTCGCGGCCGTCCTCGAGCATCACCTTCCCCGCGTTACCCACGTGAGGAGCGTTCCGGGCCCGCCAGCCGGACACGATCACACGGTCTCCCGGCTTCAACGAGTCTCGCTTCCAGCCGCGCCGCATCAGCACGTTCGGGCTGGTCAGCTCGAAGTCCCACACCACAGTCTCCCCGTCCTCGCCGGTCGCCTCGACGTAGAAGCGGGCGTGCGGATTCATCCACTCGACCTTGGTTACCGTTCCCGTGACCTCAATCGGCAGGTCGCGGCTGAACTCCGCGGCGAACGCGTGATGCGCGTAGGCTTCGGGCAGCAGGCCCGCCGAGCACACTAGTGAGACGGCTGTCGCCGTCGCAAGAACCCTTTTCATAACTACTCCAACCTGAGCTTGATGTTCCGTTCCAAAGCGCCGATCAGTCGAAATGGCGTGTGGATTTCTCGTTCTCCAGACAAATGAACTCGATCAGCTCCGTGTCCGGCATGAGCTCGTGGACGACCCTGACGGTGAAAGGCTCGGTGTACGCCTTCGGATCGTCGATCGTCACGTCGATCTGCATTCGCCCGGTGTCGAGCCGGCGGAAACGTTCGACGATCTTCGCCTCGTCCGTCAACGGGCTTCCCTGCACGTCGAGCCAGCCGCCGTCCGTGAAGCCGGTCGACTCCACGACCAGCGTATCTCCTTCCCACCGGCCGACCGAATACCCGTACCACCACGGCAACGCGTCCTCGCCGGGAAGCGGGCGCCCGTCCGTGAAGATCTGCCGCACGCCGTAGTTGGCCTCGTAGAGGATCACGACGACGTCCGGCGTCTGAATGATCTTGCGGGGCTGCGGATGCAGGTGAAACTGCATATACCCGATCGGCAGGCAATGCGCGTCGGGGTTGTCCTTCATGCCGTCCGCGATTCGCTGGTCCCTGAGCTCGCGCGCCCAGTCGCGCATCGGCAGCCCGTCCTCGAAGTTCGCGCCGAGGTCCCAGAAGGTCGCGAGCGGGGGATCACCGTCGCCGCCCGCGTCCTGGTCGCCCGACGCGCGCTGCCAGATCCCGGAGAGATCCGGGGTGCCGTCGGGCATGCGCGGCGCCGGCGCGTCGAGATCGACCTCGCCCGTCTCGGTCCGCGGCACGTTTCCGGTGGGGTAGGGGTCCCATTGTGCCGAGACGGGCGAGCCGGCGAGCGCGGCGGCGATCAGCAGCGCCGCCCCCTTCGCATGGGCCGCCGGTGTCACCGCCGCTCCTCGCCCGGCGGTGCCGAGCCGTCGAGAAACAGCTTGCGGCCGTCCGGGAACGTGACGTCCCTGCCGCTCGCCTTGTTCGATCCGTCTCGTGCCTGGTAACCGTCGACGATCACCTCGGCGCCGAGCGGGAGCGTGTTGCGGTTGACACCCGCGCGAAACAGCGTGTTCGGGGTTCCGCCCTCGATCATCCAGCTCTCCACCGTGCCGTCCTCGTTCGTCACGTCGATGTGAAGCCAGGAGTGAGGGTTGATGAACTCCACCTTCGTGATCGTCCCGCGCAGCTGCACCGGCCTTTGAATGTCGAATTCGGCGGCAAAGGAATGATGGCCCCAGCTCGCACTGCTCGAGAGGCCCAAGCCGGCGGCTGCCGCGAGAAGAGCGACCTTGCTCCGCATTACAAGTTCTCCGTCTGATGCTGCAGCTTTCGCCGGGCCGCGCCTCGGCGGCGGGGCCCGGTCCCTGTGTCCTTAGACAATCGATGAGGGAAAATCCTCTATTTCAAGCAGAATGAGAAGTTCGGTATTCCTACCAGACCGAAGAGTTCGTTCTGAGTTCCCGAGCCGCGGGGAAGACGGGAGTCAGAGCCGAAGCTCGAGCCCGACGTAGTAGCGGCGGCCCAGGACGTCGTAAAAGCTGG
>Ga0079224_100001289_pt1 | contig 28376 bp, 31 predicted proteins | sample Stecom2015_FD_80414 | JGI IMG/M metagenome (GOLD analysis project Ga0079224, IMG submission 80414) | Agricultural soil microbial communities from Utah to study Nitrogen management - Steer compost 2015 | ecosystem: Environmental > Terrestrial > Soil > Agricultural land | place: USA: Utah... | reverse complement strand
GGAGGTAATGACTTTGGTAAGACGTGTATTGATTCCAGTATTTTGTAGTATGTTTCTGTTAATAGGGGGAGGACTAGTAAGTGCCCAACCAAGTACCCCACAAAAACCGCCTCAACAGGAGCAAGAGCTTCCAACCGATTATGAAAAATGGAGCAAAATTGCAGTGGATGTGGCGAAATTAAATTATCCAGACAGTAAGATTAGTGATTATCAGTATAAAGGACGAGAAGAAATCACAGATTCGCAAGCGAAGGATACATTCGAATTAAAGGTTCAAACAAAAGAACGTACATTTACAGCTAGAGTCATGATTTTGTTTAACCCACAAACGGAATCCCTTTTATCGCTAAGTATTGAAGAGGTAAAATAATAAGCCTAAATTTTGTTTTTTTATGTTAAATCCCTAATACAATGAAATCTCCCTCATCATTTGGTCCGATTCCTCATAAATTGTGATAAGGACGAAAAGGGGGAGATCAACTGTGAGAGATTCTGACCGCCAGGCGCTTGAGTACGCGATTGATGAAATCACGGAAATTGCAGAAGGCTTTGGGCTTGATTTTTATCCAATGAGATACGAAATTTGTCCTGCTGATATTATTTATACATTCGGTGCTTATGGTATGCCTACTCGTTTTTCCCATTGGAGTTTTGGTAAGCAGTTTTATCGAATGAAGCTGCAGTATGATTTAGGTTTAAGTAAAATTTATGAACTTGTTATTAATTCGGATCCTTGTTATGCGTTTTTGCTTGATTCCAATTCCCTCATTCAAAACAAATTAATTGTTGCTCACGTACTAGCACACTGCGATTTTTTCAAAAATAATGTTCGTTTTAGTAATACTAAACGAGATATGGTCGAAAGCATGGCTGCAACAGCTGAGCGGGTAAAGAACTATGAGCATTTATATGGAAAACTTGAAGTTGAGACGTTTTTAGATGCTGTTCTTGCTATTCAAGAGCATATTGACCCGTCACTTATGAGAGCAAAGCTTGCCTGGGATATTGAGGATGAACAAGAAGAAGAAATTAAGCGTAAGCCTACACCTTATGATGATTTATGGAACATGGATAAAAATACAAAAGAAGAGAAACCAGCTCCTCGTAAGAAAAAGAAATTCCCACCTCAGCCAGAAAAAGATTTACTTTTATTTATTGAACAATACAGTCGGGAACTGGATGACTGGCAAAGAGATATCTTAACAATGATGCGTGAGGAAATGCTTTATTTCTGGCCGCAGCTTGAAACAAAAATTATGAATGAAGGCTGGGCTTCATATTGGCATCAACGGATTATCCGCGAGATGGACCTGACTTCTGATGAGGCGATTGAATTTGCGAAGCTAAATGCTGGAGTAGTCCAACCATCAAAAACAAGCATTAATCCATATTATTTAGGTTTGAAAATCTTCGAAGACATTGAGGACCGTTATAATAATCCAACGAAAGAAATGATGGAACTTGGCGTACAGCCTGGATCAGGTCGTGAGAAAATTTTTGAGGTTCGTGAAATCGAATCTGATATTTCCTTCATCCGAAATTATTTGACGAAAGATCTTGTACTTAGAGAGGATATGTATTTATTCCAAAAGCAGGGCCGCGATTATAAAATCATTGATAAAGAATGGACACAGGTCCGCGATCAGCTTGTAAATATGCGTGTTAATGGTGGTTTCCCATACATCACTGTCAATGACGGTGATTACCTAAAAAGCGGGGAACTTTACCTAAAACATTGGTATGAAGGTATTGAACTAGATCTGAAATATCTCGAAAAGGTACTCCCGTACATTTATCAACTTTGGGGTAGGCCAGTGCATATGGAAACTGTCTTAGAAAATAAAACAGTTGTATTCACATATGATGGGAAAACCGTGCATAGGAAATATGTCTAATGAGTAAGAAGCTGCCGATTGGTGGCTTCTTTTATTATTTTAAATAAATTCTGAAAAAGTGACCTTCTTCACTGAATTTATAATAAAAATAAACTAAAATAAACTCAATCAAAACACGGGGAGGGATATGAGGTTGGAAAAGAGAAATTTACCTATTGTATATTCATGTTCAGGTTGTTCTTCTGCTGCACAAACCGCAAACTCGATTGCGATAAAAATGGACAGGGAATATGTTGCCGAAATGTCCTGCATTGCTGGTGTCGGTGGGGATGTAAAACCACTTGTTAAAACGGCAAAATCTGGTCGAGACATCATTGCAATTGATGGGTGTCCTTTGTCATGTTGCAAACATATTCTGGCAAGGCATAGTATTGAAGCAAAGCATTATTTTATCCTGACAAACTTTGATGTTCCAAAAAAGCAACATGTAGATCCAGATCCTCAACTTACCGAGAATGCCTACAATCAAATTTTAAGGCGTGTGCATGAATTATCCAGATGAAAAAATGAGAATGAAAAGGCTCAATTTGTAGCGGAGCCTTCCCTCATTGTAGAGCACGATTGTATTCTGTTTTTCCTAATTGACTTCCACATCTCGTGATAGAATGTATATATATTCAAACCATTAAACACAAGCCCTTAAAACTGAATAATACCACCATTAGATTTAACCCAGGTTAAATGAACTCAGGGAGGGTAAATATGTATAAGAAAATCCTATTAGCCGCAGATGGTTCGGAGCATTCGAAACGGGCAGCTGAACATGCACTTATGCTGGTGAATGGAAACTTACATACAAAAATAGAAATCGTCTATGTGGTGGACTATGATAAAGTGAAATCCGAAGTTTTAGAAAACTGGAACGCAGCTGATATAGGGGACAAACGAAGATTTCGACTAAGAGGTATCGAACGAATTATGAGGAAATCAGGTGTTTCTTACGAAGTCGTTTTTCTTTACGGGGAACCAGGAACTTCGATTGTGAATTACGCAAATAAAAATAAGTTTGACCTTGTCATCATTGGTAGTAGAGGTCTAAATATACTACAAGAGTTTGTTCTAGGAAGTGTCAGTCATAAAGTGGCGAAACGTGCCAATTGCCCAGTTTTAATCGTAAAATAAATCAAGCAGTTAGACTTTTTATAAAAAAGTTCTAGCTGCTTTTTGTGTGAACACAGTATCAAAAACTTACCATAAAAACACTTGATCTTTTACTAAGAGGAAGAGAAAAGAAGTGAAAAACGGAGAAAAAATGAGCTAATTATATTTGTGTGCGGTTACATGATGGATTCACAAAACAGAAACAATCCGATATACTATGATTTGTTAATGACGGACCCGACTTTCATGAGAGTTGAAAGTCAAGAGAAAGCAAAGTCGCCTTGTTTGGAAAGAGATAACTGGCCGAAATTTTCTCGAGTTTCTAGCTACAAAAGCATTACAAGGAGTCAGTGATATGAAAGTTGAATTCCAAGAAATAATAAAATGAAGAAAGAGGTGCTAAATTGAATTTATCAACATATAAAACTGAATGGTTTGGCAATATTCGAGGAGATATCTTGTCAGGTATAGTGGTGGCTCTTGCACTAATTCCAGAAGCGATCGCCTTTTCATTGATAGCAGGAGTTGATCCAAAGATAGGGTTATACGCCTCATTTTGTATTGCTGTAACAATCGCGTTTGTTGGTGGAAGACCTGGGATGATTTCAGCAGCTACGGGTGCAACGGCATTGTTAATGGTAACACTAGTTGCTGAACATGGCCTTCAATATTTGCTCGCTGCTACAATTTTAACTGGAATTATTCAGATCATAATGGGTGTATTAAAGCTAGGTAGACTCATGAAATTTGTCCCACGATCCGTTATGACTGGATTTGTGAATTCTCTCGCGATTCTTATTTTTGTTGCCCAATTACCTCATTTTGTAGGTGAGTCATGGCAAATGTATATAATGGTTGCTGGTGCTTTAGCGATTATCTATATCTTCCCGAAATTTACGAAGGCTGTTCCATCACCACTCGTTGCAATTATAGCTATGACGATTATCGCAGTAATGACGAATAGTGGGGTACGTACAATTGGGGATATGGGTGAACTTCCGTCAACTTTACCCATCTTTTTACTCCCTGATATTCCATTGAATTTTGAAACATTAAAAATTATCTTTCCTTACGCTTTATCAATTGCAATTGTTGGATTGGTAGAGTCATTATTAACTGCATCTATCGTAGATGATATGACAGACACTGAAAGTGATAAAAATAAAGAAGCGCGTGGGCAAGGTATTGCGAATATTGTCTCTGGTTTCTTTGGATCGATGGCTGGTTGTGCGATGATTGGTCAATCAGTTATTAACGTAAAATCAGGTGGACGTGGAAGACTTTCTGCATTTGTAGCTGGTGTTTTCTTAATGGTGTTAATACTTTTATTACAAGACTTCTTAGTTCTAATTCCAATGGCAGCTCTTGTTGGGGTAATGTTTATGGTTTGTATTGGAACTTTCGACTGGTCTTCTCTACGTACCATTCATAGAGTTCCGATTACGGATACCATCGTTATGATTGTTACAGTTATAACCGTTTTACAAACAAATGATCTTTCAAAAGGGGTTTTGGTTGGAGTTATACTTAGTGCTATTTTCTTTGCTGCTAAAATTTCAAAAGTTAAGGTCACAAGTATTTCATCAAAGAATTCTCAGAAGAAAGTGTATCATGTATCAGGCCAAGTGTTCTTTGCCTCAGTTACTGACTTTGTAAACAGTTTTGATTTCAAAGAAGATGTGAAAGAGATTGATATAGATTTATCGAATGCTCATCTGTGGGACGATTCTGCGGTTGGCGCAATTGATAAAATTGTCTTAAAGTATCATCAAAATGGTACAAATGTAAACATTAAGGGGTTAAATTCTGAAAGTAATAAATTAGTTGAAAAGCTTGCTGTATACAAGACACCTGATGCTCTTGAAAAAGCAGTAAATGAATAGAGAGGAAAACAGCTGTTTTTTACCTTGTTTAGAGTGTAGACAAAGTCAAACTCGACTTTGTCTACACTCATTTTTATAGGGAACATTAGTAAGTTTCATTTTCCCAGACTGTCTTGGAAACCCTTGTCAGACAAGGTGCGCTCACCGATCGAAGACGCGAATAGAAGTTGCCTTCATGGGCGTACGAGTGAGGCTAGCAACGAAGTATACGAGTGTTTGTCAACAGTCTGAACACGCTGTTTTGGTACAGCGTGTTTTTAAATTGCATAAAAGTGTGTCAGACAGAAAAGTTTTATATTATTTAAATGATATTTTGACTGAGTAGCCAAGGTTAGTAAAAAATTCCTTTAATGCGATCTCTGCATTCTTTTCTGCTGTTTGTAAAACGCCCACTTCTACAGCTTCTTTTTTGATTAGCTCTTGTGCTTCTTTAGCAAGATTGAAACCTTCTGCCCAGTCAACCTCGCTACGGAAAAGACCTTCATCTGAGAACGTACTAACTTTATCCATTTGAATAGCTGGATCCTGAATAATTGTAGCAGAAGGTAGAACAATTTCTAATTCTTTTTTCTGTTCATTAAATCTAATATCTTTTGGAGAGATCTCTTTTAAGTCGACGCCAGCAATAACAGTGGCAGGCACAACTAATAGTATTTGCCGTTTTGTTCCAGGGAGATTTACTTGAATCTCTTTCCCGAAGAGTTTATTGTCCTCTTGCTCAATAATGACCTTTACATGCGCCTTAGATGTTGCTAAGGTGGCTAGCTCCTGAATTTGTTCTACAAATGTTGTACTTTCTTGTTTAAAAGTACTTCCTGAAAAAATCCGATAACTTCCAAATGTGATGGTAAGTATAATCGCTATAATAAGAATAATTCTTATACCCCAAAACTTAAAAATGAACTTAAATAGTTCACTGGAAAGGTTAAGTCGTTTACCTCTACGACCGATTGTAGCAGTAGTTGCCGTTTCTTCGCTTCCAGATTTTAGCTCTTTTAGTATGCTCTCCAATTGTTGCGCTAATAATTGATCCTTTTTTCTCATTTCATTCTCCTGAACTTTGTCTGCTTTTTTCATTAGACTAGTATTGCTATGAATCTAGTACTTTTGAATTATAACAAATAACAAGGTTAAAAGACGAATTGTATAGATTTAATTTGTTTTTGTATCAACTGTTCAGGAATAGGGAGTAGATTTTTCTACTAAACTTCAATAGATGAACCACCTATGAAGGGGAGATTATCAACATGGGAATCTATATAGGTCATAAAGGAGTGCAGTATGAAGTAGAGGGCAATTAAATAGTAAGATTTCTAATAAATGATTAAGGTTGCTGTTTACAGTCATGATCAGCAACCTTTTCTTGTTATTATGTAATTTACACGAGTGCGTCCACTTTACCAAAGGTTAGGATGAGCTTCCTAATGAAAAATCCAACGAGCAGGCCTGGAATCACACATAACATTGGAAAAAAGACAGGTCCAAAAGTGATCCCCCAAAAACTAGCTTTTGGTGAAACCATTAAACCGACCGTAACAGAATAAGCACAAAAAGCAAATGGTAAAAAGGAATAAGGTGCTTTCCCACCACCAGCTTCTTTAAATGCGTCCCACATTGCAAAAAAGTAAAGACAGGGGTAATACATGAGCCATCCATAATTGACCGCAGACAGTGCTTGTTGTGTCTCACCTAAAAAGCTAAGCATGATGGCATGATTAAAATTTGCACAGGAATTAACTAAGAATTCTAAGATGATAAAGGTCAGGCCCTTCACATATTGTTTATTTAATAATTGTCCGAACCCTGGTAATGCGATACTCCAAAAAATACGTTCTACAGCCTTCACATTCGTTTTATCCACCACACTTGTCGTTTCGATATGTATATTTTCTTATATTTGCCAGTAGATTATTCATGGAAATACAATAACAATGAAAAAGCACCTAACTAGATGCTTTTTCAATGAACTACATATATTCATTTGGTGGTGCTGGTGTACCGTGGATCGAATTTCTGTCATTATTTTTATTATTTGATGTTTGTTCATTCATTGAATCTTGTGGTTGAGTACCTTGGATTGACCCACCATCTTGCGTTTGTATGCTGTTATCTTGAATGACTTGAGGGCTAGGTTGGAATGATTGTGTGTTATTTTTTTGAGGAGCACGATATTCAACTTGCGTCTGATTTTCGTGATTCGGGTTTTCTTGTTGTATTCTTTGATAGGACTCTTCCTGTTGGTGTGGATAATCGATTGATTGTGAACGAGGATATTCTTGTGTGTATGATGAATTTTGGTTTTGATGGGGAATGTCTTGCTGGATCGAAGGCTGAGCTTGATTTTGGATATGTTCTGTAACTTGGTCGCGAGTTTCTGTAGATGTATTTGAAGTCTTGTCAAAGTATCCTTTACCTTTATCGGGATTTGATATTACGCCTAAAGCAGCCAGAATACCTACTATTGCGGTTACATAGGTTTCCCATGTCGTTAAGTCAATTTGTGAACCAAAGTCCTTAAACACCATATATACGATTGAGATAAGAGAGAGCCATAATCCATAATTTTTCCATTTCATGTTTTGATAACTCCTTTGCGGTAGTTTCAGGGGTATCTTATTCGTTTCTTGAAAAAAACGTGACTACCATACAGGATTGTTGTCCAAAGCCCCATAAATGGGGCGTTTAGGATGTGCCCGATTCATTTTGCAATCTTTCCAAGATTCGTCTTTTACGGTATAACATATTACCAGTCTCAGTAAGATCTCGAATCATAGAACGATTTGATACGGCACCAAAAATGATTCCTGCGATTGGAATCATTTGAAGAAGCTTTTTCCAACCAAATTGATCTCGATAGGTATAGACAACCTCACGCCAACCTTGTAGTTGCGACATCATTTCATTTGACGAGTTTCTACCATGATAAAACGAAGAAAGTTCTTTCAGTATGGCTTGTTTACCAACTACATCTGCGGATGAAAATTGTAAGCATTTTATGATAAAGATACGTTCGTTTTTGTCCTTTGGATCGTAACCATGAATAATGGCAATCTCTTGTAAGGTTTTTAATGACATTCCTAGCAATGCAGGGATATCAACTGCCAGTGTAAATATTCCACCGACTCCTGTCGTTGCACCCTGAAGGGTAGCAACCTTTGCCCACTTTTCAGCATGCTCCTGACTAGCGTCAATCATGGTTTGTATAGATGTTTGTTCAATATCTGAAATACTTTCAATTGAGGACTTTGCCTGTTTTTCTACAAGTTTAAATATGGCTTTTTCCTGCACGAGATATTTACCGCCAGTTTGAATGTAACTGCCAATTTCATCAAGTAATATCCCGATTTTTTCATGAATGAACTTTGGAGTAAGTTTATCAAGGAGTTTAAAAGGAAGTCTACCAATCCGGTCCCAAAACCATAATCCACTCTGGTCTTTCTCCCAAGCTTCAATCTTTTTTAGTTCATTTTCGAGTAATTGTTTAGACTCCATTTGCATTCCTCTTTCTGATTGTACTCTTTTATGTGTTACGTTTGTAAATCAAAATAGTTTCATAAATATTTTCTATCGACTGGTTTTCAGTTCTCAAATATAATTGCCACATCCATTATATTGTAAATATGATATAATAACCTAATCAAAAATGAGGGTAGTGATTATGATGAATGTAGTGGTTGTGATGATTGGTGGATTTCTTGGTGCTATCTTTCGCTACCTTGTAGGAGAATGGTTACCTACATCTCATGGATTCCCAACTGGAACCTTACTAGTAAATGTAATAGGTTGTCTATTATTAGGATGGTTATTATCTTTTATTGCGAATCAAACAAACGTGAACCCAAAGGTTGCTCTCTTTCTGAGTACTGGGATAATCGGATCTTTTACAACATTCTCCACTTTCTCAATTGAGGTTATTCATTTAGTGGATGAAGGAAAGTTCGGCTTTGCAATAATATATGTGTCAGTCAGCATTTTGGGAGGATTGTTATTATCATATTGTGGAAATCGATTGGCAAACATACGGACAAGGGTGAAATAACTTGATGATTTTAGTTGGAATAGGAGGCGCGTTAGGAGCGGCGAGTAGATTTCTAATCGGAAACAGGATTGTGAAAAAAACTAGAAGTACATTTCCGTTCGCAACTTTTTACATAAACACTGCTGGTTCACTATTACTAGGAATCTTAACAGGAATGAGGCTCCAAGACATGATTCCAAGCTGGTCATGGTGTTTGCTAGGGATTGGTTTTTGTGGTGCATTCACGACATTTTCGACCTTTGGGTATGAAACTGTTCATCTATTTCTTGAAAAAAAATACAAGATCGCTATTTTATATCTAGCATCATCAACTGTTTTTTGTACTGTTCTAGCTTTATTTGGCATCCAAATAATAGTATAAAAAGCCAGGAGAATCACAGACTCCTGGCTTTTGTATGATCTTATTATTTTTTTAGGACGTCGTGGTCCACATAACGTTCACCGTTCATTTCACTGATGACATTGATTGCAACCTTCGCACCATCACCAGCTGTGATGATCGTATGAACACTAACACCTGCACAAGTTCCAGCAGCCCAAATACCTTCTATATTTGTTTTTCCTGCAGAATCAACATCTAGGACAGTTTTTATACGAGGCTCTGTACCTTCTTTAGTTGCAACGCCGGCTGCTGCGGCAACATCTGTTAACGCACCAGTAGCAAAGATAACATGTTTACCTTCGTATTCGCCGTTTTCAGTTACTACTTTAAAACCGTTTTCGGATTTTTCAACGGAAGTAACCGCTTGTTGTACAACCTCTGCACCAAACTTTGCTGCTTGTTTTTGGCCAATTTCAACAAGTTCAGGACCTTCGATTTCCATCACACCATAGTGGTTCTCTACCCATGCGCGTTTTGTCATTCCTTTATCACTGTCTAGAAGTAATGTTTTCTTCCCAGCTTTAGCTGCAAATAAAGCTGCACTAGCTCCTGCAGGGCCTGCACCAACAATAACAATATCAAACATTGATTCAACACTCCTTATGTAAAATATACTCAACCATAATTATACCCATTTGTTATATCCCAATCTAATCATCTGCTTTTAAAGTTTTGAACAAATGATTAGTGTAGATCGTTATATATACTTCAATTTAACGATAGGACAAATTCACATTCATTCATCATTAAAGAAAAAAGGACAAAAGGAAAAAACCTTTTGTCCTACATATGCTCTGAAATTTGTTGATAAGTTGGATCTGTTTGTTTGCCCAATTTTGTTGATCGATCATGAAGAAAATAATAAAGCACAATTCCAAGTAATACATAAAAAGAACTAAATAAATAAAATGTTCCAAGACCTATTTGCGCGCTAATAAGGCCGACTATGGATGAACCAATTCCAATTCCCGTGTCAAAAATAGATAAGAATGTAGCTGTGGCAGTACCTCTGCGTGTGGGTGCCGCAGCTTGAATAGCAATCGTTTGAAAGCTTGGAAATAAGGTCCCCCAGCCTAATCCAATTAAAGCAGCAGCCAATAAAAACACAAACGAATTAGATGAAATTCCAAGGACGAACATTCCTATTGCAAATACAATAATGGATGGATAAATAATTTTATTTGCACCATATAGGTCAAACCATCTTCCAGTGAAAGGTCGTGATACGAGAAGGACGATTGCATATACGACAAAAAAGAAACTTGAAACAGCAAATAGTCCTATTTCTTGAGCATATACAGACACAAACGAAAGGATAGAGGAGTATACGATTCCTATTAGACCGCCCACAATAGAGATTTTTATGGCTGGAACCTCAAAAAGATCGGCAAAAGAAAACTTCTTTTTCGTTCTTTTTTGTTGTGTATGAACTTCTGGCAACTGTGATGGTATTTTCACAAAATATCCTGATAGAAATGCAAGAATGGCACAAAGTGATCCAACAATAAAAACACTTACCATCCCAGATTTGTTCATCAGAGTCAATCCTAAGAACGGACCAATGACCATTGCTAAGTTAGTCGACATAATAAAATACCCCATGCCTTCGCCTTTTCTGGAATCAGGAATAAGATCTGCAACAATTCCTCCAGCAGCTGTTGTAGCCATCCCGAATCCGATTCCATGTAATAGCCTTAATAACAATAAAGTATAGATGGATGGAGTGAAAAAATATAGGAGCGATGAAATCAAGAAAAGAAGCAATGAGAGTGTAAGAACATTCTTTCTTCCAATGGTTGTAAGCCATTGTCCCGCAAATGGACGTATGATAATAGCGGAAAATAAAAATACCGTAACCATGAGTCCAGCTTCTAATTCATTCCCACCTAAATCATTCAAGGTATAAACGGGTAATGATACTAATAAATAATAAAATGTTAAAAAAACAAAGAAATTACTAATCGAGAGACTAATAAAATCTTTCGTCCAAAGCTTTTGTTTCCCCATTACACTCAATTCCTCCTGTTGTTATTTCGTAAGTTGCTTGAACCACTTGTTCAAAAGGTTATGAAGCTGATCTTGCAATTCGGGTGGAAATTCTCGAACCAGTCTTTTATTCATTCTAATTATGGCTTGTTCCCATTTCGGATACTCCGCTAATGCCTTTTCCGTTAACTCAATTTGTTTCGTACGTTTGTCAGAGCCTTGAACCTGTCGTACAAGATTGAGTTTTACAAGCTTTTGGATATTTCTAGTCATTGGCGGGGCTTCTACACTCAAGTATTCGCATAGCTCAGATTGAGACATGGTCCCTTTTGTTTTTAAAACAAATAAAACGGACCATTGAGCACTAAATAGTCCGAAGGGTTCTAATGTTTCATTTACATATTTTGTAAGCTGACGTGATAATTGATGCACGGCATGAAATAGGGTATGACCTGTTTCCATATTAACACCTCTAAAATCAATTAGTTACCTAGGTAACTATATCATGTTCAAACTAAAAATGGCAAGTCAATTCCATTACCAAAATGGATATCTTGGATAATTAAATGGATTAAATGAAAAACTACTTGTAATTCATTCAATTGGGGGGATCAGTTTTGATTTCTAAAGAAATTCTATCCATTTTGGAAGAGAAAATTACACTTATTGAAAGAGGAGACAAAGCGATATACTTAGTGGGTCCAATCCAGCTACCAGTTAATTTAAATGGGGAAACAGTCATTTTTCAATGGTATTGCTGGCTTCTTTGTAATGAAGTGACAATAGACGCAAATCGTATCATCCAAAAGCTATCATCAACAAATCTTGCAGAAATGCAACAATCTAGTGTTTTGGTATTTGGTGATTTTGAGAATGCGGATGAGGCACTTATTAGAATGCACAGTATTTGTCATACGGGTGATATTTTTGGTAGTAAGCGTTGTGACTGTGGGTACCAATTGAAACAATCAATGAGAATCATTGTGGATCATGGTGCTGGAGCCTTATTTTACCTAGCGAATCACGAAGGACGGGGGATTGGCTTATTTAGTAAGGCAATGGCTTATATTTTACAGGAAAATGGTCTAGATACTGTTGAAGCAAATATACAACTGGGCTTCCAAGATGATACTAGAAACTATGAGGATGCAATTCGAGTATTAAAAACATTACGGACAAAACCAGTATCCTTAATTACGAATAACCCTAAAAAAATTGAAGCATTGAAAAACTCTGGTATGAATGTTTCGGATCGGATGCCAATCTGGGGAGATATATCAGAATATAATCAAAACTACTTAAAGACGAAAGTTGAAAGAGCAGGCCACTTAGTTGAGATGGCTCAAGACGAGCAACCATTCTAATTGAAGTAAAAAAGGTTCGCTATTAATGAATAATCGAAAATGGCGAACCTATTTAACTATCAAGTACTTTCAATCCTGGTACCAGTGGGGAAGAGGCACGAACTAAAAACAGGAGTCTGAGAATCCATCATACATTCATAATGAAGACCACACTAGTCATAAGGAAAATTATCACCCTCCATGTTTCGAAATGGAGGTAGAAACTGAATCACAATTACAACCGGTAACAAATACCCAATCAATGCCTCGATAATTGCAACAGCCCTTGAAATCCCAAATGGCGTTACATCACCATAACCAACAGATAAGAGTGTAATTGCACTAAAATATAACGATCGTGTTACTACATCAAGGGACTGCTCTTGGTGTGAGTCTGATGCATAATGGTCATGAACAGAACCAAGATTAAAAAGATCCAATAAAATATATATAATGGCAAATGTTAATAATGTATTAAGATAAACAAAGATAAAAATTAACCCGCGATACAGGGTTTTTTTGCGATGGATAAATGACTTCATCTTAAATCTCACATCCTTATAGCGAGCCTTTGTATAAGTATATTAAGAAGTCATTAGAATAGACTAGCCTTGAGTTCAACGTTTTATAAAAAACTCGGCAGATTTTACCGAGCGCAAGAATAAATGATTATGATTCATGAGTGGTATTTTTCTCTTTTACCCATTTATTTAATTCATGCAAAAATGCGTCCTTGTTATCAACAGTTACATAAAGCTTTGTTACTTCTCGTTTTACGCCGAATGGGAGGGTGGCTAAAGTTGGTTCTGTTAAAATAATCTCGAATTGTGGATCCTCTTCGATTAAGTCTGGTAGCGTAATGGCAAAGCTATGTTTTTCTTTAGCTCTTACTTCTTTTTTTGTTATGGTCGGTTGAATCGATAGAATGGTATTTAAATCAACCACGATTTCGCGTCGTATGCCAACCTGGGCAAGGAGTTTATCATCCTTAATGACTATGGGAGAAAGACGTACTGCGTGGTAATCCGCAATAATCCAAAGCAATGCATATAAATCTAACGCTGTTATAATCCAAGCAGCCGTGTGATTCCAAAAATGAGCGATTAGAAAGTGGACTCCAATGACCTCTATGACCATTGCATGAGCGAGCATGATAAAAAGGCCGAAATAGCCCGAATTCTTGTGAATAGTAAATGAACGAAGATGATTTCCGTCTTTCCACTTCTTCTTCCAAGCAAAGAAACCATAATAGAAGATTGAAAAATCATATACAAGAATGTCATTCAGTTTTTTCTTGCCAAATGTTTTATTCATTGCCATCCTTATAGTTGAAGGATAAAAAAAATTAATTTCTTTTAGCTTTTTATAATGTTGAAAAAGTAAAGGGATTTTACGTACTAGTAGGACTAAGAGAAATAGTTCAATTCCAATAAAAAGGGCTTCGAGTCCAAATATCCCGTATTTTACATAATCAAAAATGACTACATCACGATGTGGAGCAATGAAATAAACAAACCAAAAGCCACCAATGACAACTGGGAGAAGGGTAATCAAAGAAAGTCGATTTCTAACTACAAATAAGTAGAAAAAAAGTGGTAATACAATGGTTACGTCAAATAAGGATGCAAGGATTAATGTATCTGTTACGGGTTCAAATGGTTGAATAACCATTAACGTATAATTTGAGCTTAAGATTAACAAAGCCACAATGATAAAAATATAGATGGACCTGTTTTTTTTGAGTGAGTACGACATAAAAATTCCCCCTTATTCTTCAGACTCGATATGAGAAGTAGTTATAATCGTATGAAGCTTTCGCACGATTGTTTGGAACTGTACCATTTCCTCTTCTGTAAGCTTTGAGTAATACTTTTCCATGATTTTTTGGTCAATTTTATCGCTTTCTTCATATAATTCGACTCCTTTAGAACCAAGTGAAATGAGGATTTCACGTCTATTATTCGGGTTAATTTCTCTTTTAATGTAATGTTCACTTTCTAGCTTGTTCAAAAGTTGACTTACAGCACTTGCAGAAATATTCATTAGCTGTGCTAGTTCATTTACTGTAATTATTTTCGCTTGATGTACGTGATGTAATACAATGGACTGTTTGGTGGTAATATCATATTTAAAAATTGATTCGAATTCTTTGAGTAAAAGAGAATTAACCTCATCGAGAAGATTAAAGGTTTCTTTCATATATGTTTTAATATCCAATGTTAACCATCCTTTAAATTTAATAATGCAAAATAATTAAGTTATCTTAACTATATTATAAACTTAATTATTTATGGTAGCAATAAAAAAAGGTAGCTTTTGCCACCTTTAAAAAAATATGTTTAAAATTTGATACATGATTCCAGCAAGCAATGCTGAAATTGGAAGTGTAATGACCCAAGTTAGAACGATTTTTCGAGCGACTCCCCACTTAACACCTTTTACGCGCTGAGCTGAACCGACGCCCATGATTGCAGATGAAATAACATGAGTAGTACTAACTGGTAAATGAATATATGTTGCTCCAAAAATAATCAATGCAGAGGACAGGTCTGCAGCAGCCCCATTTATCGGACGGATTTTCATAATTTTACCACCGACTGTTTTTATGATTTTCCAACCACCAACTGAGGTTCCGAGCCCCATTGCAGTGGCCGCAGAGATTCTTACCCATAGAGGAATATCGTTTGACGTTGTAAATCCACCAGCAATTAAGGCCATTGTTATAATCCCCATTGCCTTTTGTGCATCATTTGTACCATGAGTGAAAGCTTGAAGTGATGCAGTGAAAATTTGGAAAATCCTAAAGCCCTTATTGGTTTTATAAAGATTTGAATTGCGAAAGATGACTTTAAATAGACTCATCATAATAAATCCAACAGCCAATGCAATGAAAGGTGAAAAGAGAAGTGCTTGTAATATTTTTATGAAACCATTGTAGTTTAGAATTCCAAACCCAGCTGCCGAAATAGCTGCACCCGCGATTGAGCCGATTAAGGCATGAGAGGAGCTACTCGGAATCCCGTAATACCAAGTAATAAGATTCCAGGCAATCGCCGAAAGTAATGCAGCTAAAATGACAACTGTCCCATTTGAAATAGCAAATGGATCCACAATATCTTTTGTAATTGTTTTCGCTACACCCGTGAACGTAATTGCACCAATAAAGTTCATGGAGGCCGCTAAGACTATGGCTACACGAGGCTTTAGTGCCTTTGTTGATACACTTGTCGCAATCGCATTAGCTGTGTCGTGGAACCCATTTATAAAATCAAAGGCTAGTGCAAAGAAAATAATTAAAATAGTAAGCAAAAATAATGTATCCATGGCAAAAGTTTCTCCCTTAAGCATTTCTCATAATAATTGTTTCTAGCGTATCAGCGACATCTTCACAGTAATCTGAAATGCCTTCTAGAATCTCATATATCTCCTTGACTTGGATAATTTGAATGGGGTCCTTGACAGTTTGAAAAAGTTTTTTGATGGAAACTCTTAATAGTTCATCACACTGTGATTCATAATCATTGATTTTGATTGCATGTTTTCGCATATCTAACAGCTTTTTTGAAGATAAAAGCTCGATGGCATAAAATATTTCAATTGTGCTTTTATGGATCAAGTCTGCATATGAAGTCATATATTCGTCTGTTTCTGTTAACGAATACATTTCAAATCTAGCCGCACATTGCTCCATTCCGTCTAACACATCATCCATTTTCATTGCTAATTGTAGAATATCCTCACGCTCAATTGGAGTAATAAACGAATTATTCAACTCAGCAATTAAGCCGTGGATAACATCATCGCCTTTTTTCTCAAATCTCTTCATTTCAATAGAAAACTCTTTTAAATCACTCATATTTTGAATTTTAAATTGTACAAAGTAATCTGCTGCTTCTTTGAGATTTGTAGAGATCGTCGAAAGTGCCTCGAAAAAAACATCCTTCTTCTTGTTTCCAAACATAGAATTGTTCCTCCATACAAAAATAACTATTATTTCAATTCGTACCATAAAGATGGTTACCCATTCTTTTAGTATCTATAGAAAATTAAGGAAATATACTTGAAATTTATTGTGTGTAGTGTAAAATTACACTAACGGGATGGTGTAATTTTACACTATGGACGATGATTGGTGGTTAAGCTATGGATATATTTCAAACAAAAGAAATACATGCAAATTTAAAAGATGAAATGATTTCGCTTACAAATAGAGTTAGTGGAGTTGGTGAAGCATATCTTCTTTCAAGGTTCGAGATCTATAACAAGGTTGTTTGCTTAAGACGAAATCAAAAGCTTTTAGCTTTTCAACTTGTTCAAACTTTTGAACTAGGTGGGGAAAAATATGTCTATTTTGGACCTTTGTTCTCAAAGATGAGCTGTTTTCTCGACCTATTTATGGATTATCTCCTTTTTGTGATGGGTGAAAATAAAGGTAGGAGTATTCACCTCCTTGCAGAAATTGAGAATCCTGAAGTTCTGCTAATATTTAAAGCATTATTTGAGGACCAGGCTTTTCCGAAATTTCAGGATTGCCATGTACCCGATGAAATAAAAAAGTCTTTACTTGTATTTTCAGAGCAGATTTCACATATTGAAAATCTTGATATACAACGTTTGACTTCATCATCAAAGGATTCACTTTATCAACACAGACGGGCTCATGTAGAGATAGAGCAATGGTTACATTCAAGAAATATTGATCTTTCAAATGGTAAGAAGGTTGTATTATACTCCACGATTTCACACGAACCAATTACACGTAAGGAATTTAAGGTGCAGCTAGAAAGAAATAGAAAACAAATGGAGAAATGGAAGGAAAGGAAGAAGGAAGTCTTAGGTCTATTTAAAGGAGGAATTGTGAGCAGTGTCTAACATTTATTTTTCACAGATAAGAGAGGATAGCTTAGTGGAAAGGGAGATTTCAAGTATCGTAAACCCAAAGAAAGTACTTGTCGTAGGATCTGGAGGTTGTACGGCCCTTTCCATACTGAATGACTTCGTTGATCGAGTTCTCTGTATTGATATAAATCCAGCACAATGTGCTTTGATTGAGTTAAAGAAGGCGGGAATCCAATACTTTTCATTGGATGAGTTTCTCGCCTTTATTGGAGAATCTCCATGTGAAAATCGAGTTGAAATGTATAAAGTCCTAGCAGAGGATTTGCCTGACTATGCAAAAGAATTTTGGGATAAGCATCTTCATGAAATTGAGGTAGGGATTAATCGATGTGGTATAAATGAACGCTTTTATAGATTTATAGGGGAGAATATCTGCCGAAATATATATGATGAATCGGTTTGGAAAGAATTATTTTCTGCAAAAACTTTAGAGGAGCAACAAGCCTTCTATGAAAAATATTTAACTACCCAAGAATGGAAAACAGCAGTCAAAATTTTATTGAGCAAAACATCCCATCTTCTATTTTTTCCACACTTTATGTTTGCGAATGCAAGTGAAAATGACTTTGGTCACTTCTTTATGAATCAATTTGAGAAAGAAGTGAAAACAAAGCCCATTCATAATAATTATTTCTTAAGTCAAATCATACTCTCATCCTATTTAGAAGATGAACACGAAGGGGTTCCATTTTACTTATCGAAAGAAGGTTTTGAATCGGCCAAACGGAATAGTCATAAACTTACAATTCATCTCAATAGCATTCAAGCATTTTTAATGAAGGAAAACTCCATTGATGCCTTTTATTTGTCAAATGTATTTGACTGGGCAGATGTGAACGGAAAGGAAGAGATTTGTAATGGAATTTTACAGGCGAAATCTAAAAATGCCTTTGTCTTGTTCCGAAATATGCTAAGTACAAGTCAGTTTCCTGCCTTTTTTATGAAACAATTTATGTATGACGAAGAGCTGTCAAAACTTAGTGAGTTATTGGAACGTTCGATGTTATATCAAAAAATAACCGTTGGGCAGTTTGTATGACTTATCAATTTAATGAACTTGATAAATCCCATGGGGAACAAATGCTCCAATTAGCTAAAGAAACAAATACAGGAAGCGATCTGTTTTATGTGGATCGGACTCCAGACTATTTTCGTCTGTCCGAAACGTTTGGGAAAACAAGACATTTCGGATTGTTTAATGAGGATTCGTTAATCGGCAGTGTTGCGGTTAGTCAACAAAAGAGAGTAATTGAAGGAAAGTGTCAACATGTATACTATCTGAATGACTTAAGAGTACATCCCGATTATCATCGGACATTTGCTTATTATCGACTGATAGGACATCTACTAACACTTTATCGGAATGAAGGGACCGTAAAATGGATGTTTTCTACAGTTCTTGATAGTAATACCAATAAAATATCTTTAAGCAAGGGATACAGGCTTATTCCTAATGGAGTTGAAATCGGTAAAACCGTTCATATAGGTGTGCCGATGTTTATGAAATCTAGAAAAAATAGCTCTGTTGTATCGGAGATAGATGGTGAAAGAGCATGGGAGATTTATAAAAAGATGGCCAAATTCCAATCATTTTCCCCTTGTGAAAAGAAGATATTTCTAGAAAAAAATGGATTGTTTTTTGTATTGAAAAATGAGAAGAATGATGATTTATCAATTTGTAAACTTGTTAATCGATCAGATGCTAGAAAGCTTCGTCTATCTAAGAAGCTTCCAATCTCATTTAAAATTGTGAATGCTCTTTGTAGGATAGCGGGGTGTCCACCATTGCCAAATCCTGGAGAAGAATTTCAGCATGGCTACATGGCGTTTTTTGCTACAAGGGAATCTCCAAAGAGATCTAGAGATGAATTCATTACCTATATTCAAAGGACGTATAAACACAACTTCTCTTATTTATTTTTTGGCACATCAGTTGCGGAAGCCAGTCACTACCAGGGGCGTCCATTTCATATTAGACTTTCGTCCACAACATTTGCATATGGAGATATTCCAGAAAACCTTTCAATGAATTACCACGAATTAATACTAATATAGGAGGATTTCTAAATGGAGAAATTTATTGAGTTAAAGAGAGTAACAGATTGTATGTTTGTTGAAAAGAAAATTGAGGAACACCCATTGTTCGTCGAAATGATGGACGGCAAGTTATCAAATGAACAGCATAAAGAAATTGCGTTACAAATATATCATGTTGTCCTTTATTTTCCTCGTTTTTTGTCCGCAATTTTAACGAATATGTCAGATTTTCGAATGAGAATGCCGCTTGTTGAAAACTTGTTTGAAGAGCATGGGAAAATGAAAGAAAAATATGTTCATAGCGAGACCTACAAAACTTTTTTGAAAGGAATTGGGATAACAGAATTCGAAATTAACGAAAGTAAGCCAAGCATCCCAGTCATTGCTTACAATCGAGCAATCACTGACTTATGTCTGCATTATCACTACTTGGAAGGCCTAGCTGCACTTGGAGTAATAGAAGAAATTGTCGCAAGAGTTTCTCCATTTGTAGGTCATTATGCCAAACAAACTTACGGTAGTGATAACAAATCACTTGTACACTTTACTGACCATGAAGTGCTCGATGTTCAGCATGCTAATGAAATATATGAAGTAGTAGCGCAATGTTATGAAGGTGACCAAAAGCAAATCATCGAGCGCGGTCTACAATTAGGCATGTATTATCATACAAGAATGTACACGGATATTTTGGAAGGAGTTCGTAATAATAAATAAAATTAATTAGTATCCCCTTAAAAGAGAACCCTGTTCGAATACATATATATAGTGCTAATTTTGTAATATATAGTATTTGTCTAATCTGGAGGGCATTCGAATGGGAAAGAACTTCATTAAGATTTTGTCTGAGGTAGGAAGGATAAAAATCATCCTGTTAGTTGGGTTGGTTTTTATTCTTTTTGTAACGATTGGACTAAACATGTATATCAACTCCCGCGATGTTAGTGCATTAAAGAATCCATTACCAGAACCAACCATTATTTATGATAAAAACGGAAAGATTGCTAGTAAAGTGCCAGGGTCTAAGATAGATGGTGCAAGTTACGAAGATATTCCACCACATGTCATCAATGCGGTTATCGCCATTGAAGACCAACGATTTTACAAACATCCTGGAGTCGATTACATTGGAATTTTTCGCGCTCTTTTTCGAAATGTAAAAGCGGGCGAAATTGTTGAGGGCGGAAGTACGATTACCCAGCAGTTAACAAAGAACGTTTTTTTAACACATGAGCAAACATTAAAGCGAAAAATTGATGAGTTTTTCCTTGCTCAGAAGATTGAACGCACTTTTTCAAAAGAAAAAATAATTGAAATGTATCTGAACCAAATTTATTTTGGCGAGGGTGCTTGGGGTATTAAAAATGCTGCAAGAACTTATTTTGGTAAAGAGGTTAGTGATTTAACAATTAGTGAAGGTGCAATCCTAGCAGGATTAATAAAAGCTCCTTCAACAATGAACCCATTAATCAATCAGGAAAAATCATTTAATCGTAGGGACCTTGTACTTGCAATGATGGAAGAACAGGGATATCTTACATCAGACCAGGTGAAGGAAGCAAAGTCTCAAGAGATTGTGTTTAAAGGACGCCAACTTGATCCATATAGAGGTAAGTACCCCTACTATATTGATTATATTATTGAAGAGGCCATTGAAAAATATGGCCTCACACAAAATGAGGTCATGTCTGGGGGCTTGGAGATTTATACAGAGCTTGATCCACATATGCAGGAATCTGTGGAGAATGTTTTTAAAGACGATAGCTTATTTCCTGACATCGCAGAAGATCAACTGATTCAAAGTGGTGCTATTTTAGTAGACCCGAAGACTGGTGGAATTAGTGCTCTAGTTGGAGGGCGCGGTGAGCATGTATTTCGTGGTTTTAATCGTGCGACCCAATTAAGAAGACAACCAGGTTCAACCATCAAACCACTTTCTGTATACACTCCTGCACTTGAACACGGCTACAGCATATACGATGTTTTACCTGATCAACCAATGAACTTTAACGGATATGAGCCAAAAAATGTATCTGGTAGATTCAAAGGTAGTGTGACCATCTATGATGCCGTTAGGAATTCTGACAATGTTCCAGCTGTATGGCTATTAAATGAAATGGGAGTAAAAGCAGGGATAGATGCCGTTAACGAATTCGGTCTCCCAATAACAGAAAATGATCAAAATTTAAGTCTTGCTCTTGGTGGACTGGATAAGGGGGTTGCTCCTATCCATATGGCCGAAGCATATACAACCTTTGCAAATGAAGGAATGAAGACGAAGGCACACGCAATTTCAAAAATCGTTGATTCCAATGGAGAGGTCATTGCTGAATGGAACGAAGAGCCTGAACAAATCACAAGCCCTGAGGTTGCACAAAGGATGACATATATGCTGAAAGGCGTTGTTGAAAATGGGACTGGACGCAATGCGAGAATAGATGGAAGGGAAGTTGCAGGTAAAACAGGCTCAACTCAAGTCGGAATTCCTGGTATAAGCGGAGCAAAGGATATTTGGATGGTCGCATATACACCTGAGCTTGTGGGGACTATTTGGATTGGATATGACAAGACCGATGCCAATCATTATGTATCAACAACAAGTGCAACTGCAGCAACGATCCTTAAAGAAATGATGCAACAGTCATTACTTCATATTCCACCTAGCTCTTTTAATCTCCCAGCTTATCAAGCTCCGATAAGGAAAACTGAGCAGAAGCAGAAGGAAAACAAAGAGCAAAATCAGAATAAGAATGAGTGGGAAGAGCATAAGAAGAAACAAAAAGAAGAAAAGAAACAGAAGAAAGAAGAAGAGAAAAGGCGGAAAAAGGAAGAAAAAAAGAAAGACAAAGATGATGATTAAAGAGGTGGCCCCAGATATGACGGGGCTTCTTTTTTTACAGTCTAACAATGAAATTTACTTGTAAGGATATTTATTTTTACAATATTGTATCTTGCTGTAGGTCGAGGAATATATACGATATGGATGTGTAGGAATTTTAAAAATAATGAAACCTTTCTCAATGGTTAATCGTAAATGATAATGTATAGAAATTCAAATTCATTAGTGGAGGTGAAGCTATGGAGTTATTCGGATATAACATTGAAACCATTTATCTTATCGGCTTAATCATAAGTGGAATTGGCACTCTTCTCTTTATTTTATTTGGTGATTTTTTAGATGGAATCTTCCCAGAAGGTTTTTTAAGCCCTACACTCATTTTTTCATTCCTCACTTTTTTAAGTGCATCAGGTTACATCTTTGAAAAAATATTTTCTTTTCATAGTTTCTTAATTTTTATTGTTTCACTTGTTTTAGCACTTATTTTAGTAACTCTATTGAATGTTTTTGTCTTAGTTCCATTGTCCTCTGCCGAAGAGTCCATGGTATACCGGGAAGAAGATTTGAAAGGCAGACTCGGCAAGGTCATTACTTCAATCCCTGTTGATGGCTATGGTGAAGTAGTAATCGAGGGGATCAGTGGAACAATCTCTAAATCAGCAAAGGCCTTTAATAATGAACCAATTTCATATGATGAAAAGGTTCTTATTATAGATGTGAAAGAGGGCGTTGTATACGTCTTACCTTACCAAAATATGAAGATTAAAGGGGGAAATCAAACATGACAACAGGAATTTGGATTGTAATAGGAGTTGTCGCATTTTTAATTCTTGCACTAATCGGGGTATTCGTTACTAAGTACAGAACAGCGGGGCCAGATGAAGCTCTTATCGTAACAGGAAGTTACTTGGGTGGGAAAAATGTTCATGTGGACGAATCTGGGAACCGGATCAAAATTGTACGTGGTGGCGGTACTTTTGTACTACCAGTTTTCCAACAAGCTGAACCACTGAGTCTCTTATCGAGTAAATTAGATGTGCAAACGCCTGAGGTTTACACAGAACAAGGTGTACCCGTAATGGCCGATGGTACAGCCATTATTAAAATCGGTGGTTCTATTTCTGAAATTGCCACCGCTGCAGAGCAATTTTTAGGTAAACGAAAAGAAGATAGAGAAAATGAGGCTAGAGAAGTATTGGAAGGTCATCTTCGTTCGATTCTCGGGTCGATGACAGTTGAAGAAATCTATAAAAATAGAGAAAAGTTCTCACAAGAAGTGCAGCGCGTTGCATCACAAGATTTGGCTAAAATGGGTCTTGTCATTGTATCGTTCACAATTAAGGATGTTCGTGATAAGAATGGTTACCTCGATTCATTAGGTAAGCCAAGAATTGCTCAGGTAAAACGTGATGCTGACATTGCAACTGCAGAAGCAGATAAGGAAACCCGTATTAAGCGTGCAGAAGCAGATAAAGAAGCAAAGAAATCTGAGCTAGAGCGAGCAACAGAAGTAGCAGAAGCGGAAAAAATCAACCAATTAAAAATGGCTGAGTTCCGTAGAGAGCAGGATATTGCAAAAGCACGAGCTGACCAAGCCTATCATCTAGAAGAAGCAAGAGCGAAACAAGAAGTTACAGAACAGCAAATGCAAATCCAAATCATCGAAAGACAGAAACAGATTGAACTTGAAGAAAAAGAAATTTTACGTCGTGAAAAACAATACGACTCAGAGGTAAAGAAAAAGGCTGATGCTGATCGATATGCAGTCGTTCAAGCGGCAGAGGCTGAAAAAGCGAAACAATTAGCAGAGGCAGATGCGAATAAATATCGTATCGAAGCAATGGCAAAAGCCGAAGCAGAAAAAATCCGTATTGACGGTCTAGCAAAAGCGGAAGCTCAGCGTGCACAAGGGGAAGCTGAAGCAGACATTATTCGTCTAACTGGTCTTGCTGAAGCGGAAGCAAAACAAAAAATTGCTGAAGCATTCGAGCAATATGGAAAAGCTGCAATTCTTGATATGATCATTAAGATGCTTCCTCAATACGCGAAAGAAGTGGCTGCACCATTATCAAATATTGATAAAATTACGGTTGTGGATACAGGTAGTAGTGGGGAAAACGGTGGCGCCAATAAAGTAACAGGTTATGCCACGAACTTGATGTCAACCCTTCAAGAATCTTTAAAAGCCTCATCAGGTATTGATGTGAAAGAGATCATCGAAAACCTCTCAGGTAAAGGCAATGTGAAAAACAGTATCGACAATTTAACCGACGAATTGGCCCAAACAAGAAAAAACACCGATGTAACAGAGATAGAATAATGAATGTTGATGGAGCAGCCTATTCAGGCTGCTTTATTTGATGTAACCTTTTTTGGCTAATTTGATTTTGACAATGATAGCGGTGAAATCTGTGGGAGAGTCCAAAACAGGAGTGATCTGAAAAGGGATAACAGTGTAAAAACATGGAATAGATCAAAAGAAGATATGATTGCGACAGGGAACTTGAAGAAATTCAGGTTAAAGTCCAAATAAGACTCTGATTGCGACAACGATAGTGAGAAATCCTTAGGATAGTCCAAATAAAAGTCTAATATCGACAATAGTAGCTCAGTAAGTCACAAATAAAGTCCTATGAACTCCACGTCCTTGATTTTACGTCGAACATTAATCACAACCATTGTTCATTTTTACTTGTTTCAAGAAGCAAAGCGCATATACTATAAAAGTCCAAATTAATTTTTTTCAAAGTGAACTTTTCGATTACACTCTTCGTATTATGAATGAAAAAACAAATAAATCTTCTCGGGGGAGAATTATTGCATGGATGAAAAGGAGTTAATTCGCAGTGCGAAGCGTGGTGATTCACTCGCGTTTGCTATGCTTTTTAAGGAAAACTATCCTTTTTTAGTAAAGTATTTAATAAAGGCAACAATGAACCCTGATATTGCTGAAGACTTGGCACAGGAAGCAATGTTAAAAAGTATGGAAAAAATCAAATTATATAATGGTAAATCAAAATTCTCCTCATGGCTGATAACAATCGCAACAAACTTGTATATTGACGATCTCCGAAAAAAGAAACGTGAACTAGAATTTAAGCATCAGGAACAAGCATTGCGAAAGATGAAATGGCAATTTGAGAACCATTCAGAGGATTGGAATGATGCTCTTGCTGCACTTGGAAGGCTTTCGGATGAAATTAGGATTCCGATTGTATTAAAACATTACTATGGGTATTCTTATGAAGAAATAGCTGACATGCTTCATATCGCCATTGGTACTGTTAAATCGAGAATACATAATGGAATCAAAACAGTAAGAAAGGAGCTGAGACCTAATGAAGAAAAGCAAACTAATACTACTAAACGCCGAACAACGAAATGAGGAAGATTCAGAAACCATTCAAGAAATTAATGATGCTTTTACTAAAATTGATCAACATTACTCGGTTTTTACTCCTGATTTACAAGTGTTTGAACAAATGGTGGCAGTTGAACAACAAAAACAAAAGAAGAAGTTTAGACGGGATTTAATCGCATTTATCTTAATTGCCTTATTTATTATGACAAGTTTAATAACCGCAGTTTTTCAAATACCAATCGTGTTTATCATCATTCAAGGTATTGCGACCATTAGTTTTCCTCTATATAGTTTTTATCGATATAGAAAACGGGTGATGCATACATGAAAAAGTATAGCATCGAATTTTGGATACTACTAATAATCATCCTACTTATTCAAAGTTTTTGGTTATTTTTAGATGCAAGGAAGAGGGGACATAACTACTGGTTTTGGGGAATTTGGGGATTAATACAAACGCCAATGCCCATTGTTTTTTATCTCCTATTTGTAAGAAAAATTTATCAACGTAAAGCAGGTAGGGAATGATGTGGAATATTGCAAAATATATTGTATTGTTAATAGCGATAATTGGACAAATTGTAGGTATTTTATTTTTGTTTATTGATATATCAAAAGCAATCACGTTTTATGCTTTTTACATGGTGGCTATTGTTCTATTATTTGCTATTTTAGTATGGGAACGAAAACGAGAGAAAGAGGAGGATGATCAAAATGATTATCGTGACTACTGATTATGTACCAGGTAAAGAAGTAAAAGAGCTTAAAGGATTTGTAAGAGGTGGTACAGTCCAGTCTAAACATATTGGTCGAGATATTATGGCAGGATTAAAAACAATCGTTGGAGGAGAAATTTCCGATTACACTGAAATGTTGGAAGAGGCTCGGCAGAAAGCAATTGGCCGAATGGTTGATGATGCTAAAGCAAAGGGAGCAAATGCAATTATCGGAATGCGCCTACAAACTTCAGCTGTCATGCAAAATGCTTCTGAAATTATTGCATATGGCACAGCCGTGTATGTTGAGTAGAAAGATTTAGAAAACACTTGAAAAAATAAGATTACATGTTAGTATTGGAAATAAGCAAATTTTATAAAAAATCACGATTCCACTAGGGGTGCCTTTAAAATGGTAAATGACAATGTTTGCATTCATTGTTTTATTTACAAATAAGGCTGAGATTGAGGATTGAGTTATCATGACCTCGAGACCCTTAGAACCTGATCTGGTTTATACCAGCGTAGGGAAGTGGGCTTTGGGTTAGTATGTTTTTTTATGGTTAATAATCAATCCAAACCACTTTTTTTACGTTGTGTAAAGAAGGTGGTTTTTTATTTTGCTTAATAAGTGATTAAAGGGAGGAAAAATGAAATGTTATTTTCAGAGGAGATACGAAAAGAGGCAAATTCTATATGGGAGGCTAGCTTTGAGCATCCATTTGTAAAAGGTATCGGTGATGGTTCTTTGCCACTTGAGTGTTTTAAATATTATGTGCTGCAAGATGCTTATTATTTAACGCATTTTGCTAAGGTACAAGCAATAGGTGCTGCTAAAGCAGAGGACCTACATACAACGAATCGACTGGCGATACATACACAAGGGACCTACGAAGCTGAATTAGAATTACATAAAAGTTTTTCGGAAAAGTTAGGTGTGACTGAAGAAGATAGAAAAAATTTCAAACCTGCACCAACAGCCTATGCCTACACATCCCACTTGTATAGAGCAGCTTATTCGGGCCATTTAGGTGATGTCATTGCAGCTTTATTGCCTTGTTACTGGCTGTATTATGAGATTGGGGAAAGACTTAAAGATTGTCAACCAGAAGAACCAATCTATCAAAAATGGATTGAAGCATATGGTGGTGAATGGTTTAAAGAATTGGTTGAAGAACAAATTAATCGCATCAATGATATTGCTTCAAATGTAACGGATGTAGACCGAGAACGCATGAAGGATCATTTTTTAATTAGTAGTCAATATGAGTATTCTTTCTGGGAAATGGCGTATCGATTAGAGAAATGGCCTGTTAAGCAAATAGTAACTGTTTGAAGTACCCATATATAAGAGGAGAGTTTTCTATGAAAAATAATGGACTAAAATTAACAGATATTTTGGTCACAATTGTGATTTCAATCGCATTTGGAATCGTTTATATCGCTTGGGGATCCTTATATTATGTTGTGAAGCCAATTGGACTACATATAGATCAATTACTATATGGAATGTGGTTTATTGCAGCTACTGTTGCATATTTGGTCATTCGTAAGCCAGGTGTTGCTTTACTTGCCGAAATAGCAGCTGCCTCAGGAGAATTTATATTGGGTTCTCCATGGGGACTAACGGTTCTTCTTTATGGTGTTGTGCAAGGATTGTTTGCAGAAATAGTATTTATGCTCTTTCGGTACAAAAAATATAATCTTGCTGTCATTCTATTAGCAGCTTCAGCTTCATGTTTAGGTTCAATCATCATGGATATTGCTTATGGAGAGATAGGTGATTTAGCTGTATGGAATCTTGCTTTATTCGTGGTAGCTAGATTTATAGGTTCTATATTATTTGCTGGGATATTTGCATTCTATCTTGTGAAGGTGTTGGAAATGACAGGAGT
>Ga0079224_100001287_pt1 | contig 28397 bp, 28 predicted proteins | sample Stecom2015_FD_80414 | JGI IMG/M metagenome (GOLD analysis project Ga0079224, IMG submission 80414) | Agricultural soil microbial communities from Utah to study Nitrogen management - Steer compost 2015 | ecosystem: Environmental > Terrestrial > Soil > Agricultural land | place: USA: Utah... | reverse complement strand
GGCCATATCGGCCCGGTGGAGCTGGCGCTCGCTTGCCGCCATCTGATCCCACTGGTGATAGCTGCGATGTGAAGGATGAACCTTGCCAAAGGCTTCCATTGTCAGGAAAAACACCAGTTCAAAGTGCGGCACACGCCCGGTAAGCGGACGGCGTTCCAGCGCGGCAATAAAACGTTCGCGCGGGGTCATGGCTGCACCGCCTGAATCAGATCGTCACTGCCAGACTGGCGAATGGTAAAGCCGGGCGGCACAACCAGAAAATCGCGGTCATCCCACTGTCCATGCACCAGCATTTGCAGCAGACGGCGATTGCCCTCTTTGCGTTCGTACAGCCAGCCCCGCCGCTGGGCTTCGTCGCGGGCGACGGCTTCATAATGGAGCGAGTCGCCCTGACCGGTATCGATAAAGACAGCACGGGTGTAATGCTTGGTCCATTCGCCCATGACTTCCATCAGGTAATCTGCGTTGTCCTTGCCATAGCGGGCCACGTAATCTTCGTAGATGGTGTCGATCATGCCCGGAGCCGAAGCACCCAATCCAGTGCCGGATTTGCTGCGTTCCAGATAATCTGCGCTGTACCAGTATGTGCCAGGGTGGGCATCGAATTCCTGCTGGTAACGCTCGCGCGAACCCAGATAGAGTGTGATGCAGTCATGCGCGCGCGGGATCACGAGGGGAATCTGGCGTGCCTGCAACCCCACCGTCGATGTGCCGCAAATGCCATAGGCCAGCAGAACAGCATCGGCTTCATCAGGCTGAATTTCATCAATTGCGGCCTGCAATCTGTCGCGCAGCATGCCCGGCTGATTGTGCAGCCCCTGATCGAACAGCCGCACCGTGACGATGCTCGGAGCCGTTGAGGCCAGCGCGTAGATAGACCGTGCCAGCGCGGAACAGGTGAGGGCGACATAACGGCTCATGCGGGTTGATCCTTCAAGGCAGCGGCAATTGCCCGAATATGTTCAGGCGTGCTGCCACAGCAAGCGCCGATGATGCGCGCACCACGCGCCCGGACGCGCCGGGCGTAAGCAGCCATGTCGTCCGGTGTGGCATCGTAAACGGCTGCATCGCCCACCATGCGCGGCAGTCCGGCATTGGATTTTGCCACCAGAATCGCGCTTTCATCGATCTGGCGCATCGCCTCGATCACCCCCTCGATCTCCGCCGGGCCATTCCCGCAGTTCGCGCCCAGCGCAGCGGCCCCCAGTTCGCGCAGGGTCTGCACCGCCTGAACCGGAGTCACGCCCATCATGGTGCGCCCTTTGGTATCGAACGTCATGGTCGTAACAATTGGGACTGCGGCACTGGCGCGGCGGCAGCCGGTCACCGCAGCGCGTACCTCCTCCAGGTCCGACATCGTTTCAATCCAGAAGACATCCACGCCGCCTTCAGCCAGCGCCCGGGCCTGTTCCTCGAAGATGGCAACCGCTTCATCGAAGGCCAGCTCGCCAAGCGGTTCCAGCATCGTACCGGTTGGGCCAACAGAGCCGCCGACCACGACTGGCTGTGGAGCCGCATCAGCCTCGATTCGCGCCAACCGGGCGGCTTCGCGGTTCAGTTCTGTAACCCGGCCCGCCAGTCCGTGCATACCCAGGCGAACCCGGTTGCCGCCGAAGCTGTTCGTCAGAATTATCTGCGCGCCCGCCTCCAGATAAGCCTTCTGAATGCGCCGCACGACATCTGGCCGTTCGCTGTTCCACAGTTCAGGGGCCTCGCCGCGCTTCAGCCCGGCGCTGAACAGCATCGTCCCCATGCCGCCATCGGCCACAATAGGTTCGCCCCCGGCGATCAAGTCCTGAAAAGAAATCCTCATCCTTCACCCCCGATTGTTGTCAGCGCAGGCAGTTCCGGCAGATGCAGCGCATCCACAAAATAATCCTGAAAGCGTGCTTCGGCGGCTGTTTCCACATACTCCACCCGGCGCACCAGATGCTGGATTGCCCGCCGCTGTTCGCTGTTCAGCAGGGCGATGCGCGCGCCATCACCAGCGGCATTGCCAACTGCTGTCACCTGATCGGGATCACAGTCTGGTATCAGGCCAATGCGCATCGCGTACAGCGGATCGATGTAACTGCCGAAAGCCCCGGCCAGCCGGATATGATCGACCGCTTCGATGCCGAGGCGATCCATCAGCAGGCGCACCCCGGCGTAAAGCGCCGCCTTCGCCAGTTGAATCGCCCGGATGTCTTTTTGGGTGATAACGATGGCCTGTCCGGCTGCGCTGTCCTGCGAAGGCGCTATCAGAAACTCGCCCGGCCTACCATTCCCGTCCTGAAGCGGCTGAAACCTGCCATCGCGGCCAATGATGCCGGCGGTGTAGAGTTCTGCCACCGCCTCGATGATCCCGGAGCCACAGATACCCGTCGGGCGCAGGCTTTCCCCCTCCGGCAGTTCATCGCTCCAGCGCGCATCGCCAATCACTTTGTAGCGAACACCCTGCGCGGTGATACGAACCCGTTCGATAGCGCCCGCCGCTGCGCGCTGCCCGTGCGTGATCTGCGCGCCTTCAAAGGCCGGTCCGGTGGGGCTGGATGCTGATAGAATGCGTCCGGCAGCGCACAGCAGGATTTCAGCATTTGTGCCGATGTCAATAATCAGCGTGACCCCATCACTGAGAGAGGGGTATTCGGCCAGCAAGACAGCCGCGTTATCTGCGCCGACGTAGCCGGCAATGCACGGCAGAATATGCACCCGCGCGCCGCTGTGGATCGCCTTCAGCCCCAGATCGCGGGCGCGAAGATCGAGCGCCTCGTCCGTCGCCAGCGCAAAGGGCAGATGGCCGATTTCCACTGGATTAATGCCCAGAGCCAGATGGTGCATGACCGTGTTGCCGACCAGCACCACATCGGTGATTTCGTGGGCGGCCAGGCCGGCCACCTGAGCCGCGCCTGCTGCGAGGTCGTCCAGAGCGCGGATGATGGCGTGGTGCAGGCGCTTCATCCCCTGTGGGTCGGCGGCGTAAGAGATGCGGCTGATAAGGTCCTCGCCATAGCGCACCTGCGGGTTCATCAGCGTTTCTGTCGCCAGCACTTCGCCGGTGCGCAGATCACACAGATGCGCGGCCAGTGTAGTCGAACCCATATCAACCGCCAGCCCGTAGAGGCTCTCGACATAGCCGGGTTCGATGCGTACCACTTCGCGCCCCTGCCAGATCGTCACCGTCACTGCGCCGCCGGCGGCGCGCAGCGCCGGCTGAACAGCAGCCAGCAGGTGATGATCCAGCGACAGATTCCGCAAATCCCATTGTTCGGCCAGCGCCGCCTGCAAGCGCGGCCAGTCAGCCCGCCCGCCGAGTACAGCCGGCGGCACTTCGACATACACAATCTGCATGGCGGGTCTGACCTCGACGGTGTGGCTGCCGGCGGCTTTGCGGATCACCTGTTTGCGCGCCAGACTCGAGTCGGGAATGTGCAGCAGCACATCGCCCTGAATGTGGGTCGCGCAAGCCAGCCGTTCGCGGCTCAGATCGAGGCCGTGTTTGCGAGCGTAAGCCTGTTCCCCGGCGGCGGGAGCCGACAGATGTTCAGCCTTTGAGGTCAGGTTGTGTTTGGGGAAATGACCGAATTCCGGCGCGACCAGACATTTGCCACAGGTTTGCCGCCCGCCACAGATGGACTCCAGTTCGACGCCAAGCTGCCGCGTTGCATCCAGAAGCGACGTGCCCGGCTCAACCAGACCGCGCCGGCCAGACGGCATCAGGATCAACTGGTGGCGATGAGAATTGGCTTCAAACCCGGACAAATCCACCGCCTCCCGCTCAGATACACACCCGATTCAGTTCTTCGTAAAAGGCATCCACCTGCTGCGGCGTGATGGTTCTGCCCTGGTCGAGAATATCGAACAGGAAACCCTTCCCGCCCAGTTCGCGCGTAATGGTGAGCGCGCCGTCCAGCGTGACAAACACCTGACACAACTTGCCCGCCTCGCGGATACGCCGGAGGATGCCCAGCCATTGATCGGCCAGCGGCTGTCCGTCACCCGGCTGCCACTGAATGCCGCGCAGCTTTTCGATGGACAGCAGCATGTCAAGGTGGACTAACTGCCCTCTGCCATCCATGTGATAGAAAGGATAATCCAGCGCATCGCAGCAGGTGATTAAGTCCGGCAGCACAAAGCGTTCAAACATGGCCGGCGAGATCATGTAGCTGAAGTCAGATTGCAGCATGTAGCCGCGCGAAGGTGACCAGGGCGGCGCCCAGGCAGCGCGCCCATGCTGGGCCGGCGGCATGAGCGCCTCCAGCGCATCGAAATAGCGCAGCCACAACGCCGTAATCTGATCGACCAGTTCGGAAACAATATCCGGTGACTCGATGCAGTCAAACAGCAGATTCTGGGTTCCGCGCAGGCTGGCGAGAATATCCATATTGCCGCCCAGATCGGTGTAGCCGATCACCACCTGCCCCGCCCAGCGGTCTGCCGCAGCGCAGGTCATTTCCTGCACCCGCCGCCACCAGACATTGTCCGCATCGTAAGCCAGCCGGATGTCGGCCAGCGAATCAACCGGCAGTGGATGAAACCAGGTCGTGCCGGTGCTGTACTCCACCCCGGCCCCCAGAAATGCGGCCACAATGCCCGCGCCAAAATTCACCCACCATTTCGGGTAGGCATCGCCGTAGTAATGAACGGTTTCCAGCCGTTTGTGGAAGTAGTCGATAATTTCAGAGGCCGGCTGGTTCAGCGGGAAGCGGGTTAAAAAATCATCGCCCGGCTCAGGATACGTGCCCGGATCGCGGGTGACAATCGTGACCAGGGGGCGCTCCAGTTCCCCGTCCCACCACGCTCGCCAATCGTTTTCGATCCGTAACCAGTCGGACTCCGTGAAGGCGAAACACCGGGTCATGAGGGTGTCCTTCCGCAGGCTAAGTAACCGCCAGCAACTGCCGGGTCAGGGTGACCGCCTGGCTGGCATCGGGCGCGTAACCATCAGCGCCGATCTCATCGGCAAAGGCCTGTGTAATCGGTGCGCCGCCAATAATGACCTTTACCTGCTGGCGCACGCCGGCAGCTTCCAGCGCCTGAATAGTGTCCTTCATCCGGGTCATCGTTGTGGTGAGCAGGGCCGACATAGCGACCACATCCACCTGATGCTGCTGCACCGCCTCAACGAATTTTTCCGGTTCGGCATTTACGCCCAGATCAATGATCTCGAATCCAGCGCCCTCCAGCATCAGACTGACCAGATTTTTGCCGATGTCGTGGAGATCGCCCTGTACAGTTGCGATGGCAACCTTGCCCGCCGGCCTGATATCGCTGCCGATCAGATGCGGTTTCAGCAGGGCAAGGCCCGTCTTCATGGCGCGGGCCGCAATCAGCATTTCGGGCACAAAGTATTCGCCTTCTTCATACAGGCGGCCCACCTCCTCCATCGCCGGGATCAGCGCCTCGTGGAGGATCGTTGCTGCGGCAGCCCCATCTTCCAGCGCAGCCTGAACCTGCTGCTCAACTTCCTTTGCCTGGCCTTCGATGATGGCTTTGCGGATCGATTCGAGAGTTTCCATAGGGTTTACCTCAGCTTTTGCCGGTCTGCGTTTCAAGCGCCCCAAGCGGTTTAAGATTGATACCCTTGCCCCATTCGCGGCGGACGGTTTCCAGATAGAACATATAATTATCCAGCGGCACATCGGGGGGCACGCGATGGTCACAGAAGCCGATATAACCCCCTTCTTCGACCAGTGGGGTCAGCCGATGCACTTCGCGTTCGATGTCGGTTTTGGAACGGGCGAGAATGTGTTTATCAAATCCGCCCATCAGCAGCAGGTCCTTGCCGTACTGCCGGCGGTAAGCAATCGGATCAGCGCCCCACGTGCCAACTTCCAGCGGGAACATACAGTTCACACCCGCTTCCAGCCAGTGAGGAACCAGCTTTTCGATATTGCCGTCGCAGTCCACCCAGACCACATCGACACCATAGCGATGTAGCAGGTCGGTGATCCGGCGGTAGTGCGGCACGAGATACTGTTTGAAGTGGCGCACGCTCATCAGCGGCCCGGCATTATAGGCCATATCTTCCCACATGCCGCAGGCATCAAAATGGCCCCCGGTTTCGAGAATGCGGGTCAGCGTGCCGATGATGCAGTCCGCCAGAGTCTCAACCATTTCCTCAAACCACGCCGGGTCGTCGTACAGCACCAGCGAGATGTTCTCAAGGCCCATCCAGTCGCGCAGTTTGCCGTACAGGCTGCCGCCGGGCAGCACGATCACCGTTTCACGATCCGGGTTGATCCAGTCCTGAACGCGCTGATCCCAATCAGGGGGATACCGCGCCGGATTACTGGGGTCGAGGCGTGGTTTATAGTGCCGGCGCCAGCTTTCGCGATCTACCAGCAGATGGCCCACATGCTGCGGAATCGACCCCATGAACTTCTTGCGCAGCACGCGCACGCCATCGGGCTGCTGTATGATTTCATGATCGCCGCGATCCTCGATCACATATTCATCAAATTCCGGGGCGAGGCCAACCGTCACACCGGTATCGTGGAACGAGTCCATGCCGAAAAAGTCATCGCTGTTGTCGCGGGTGACGCAGCGGGGCAGGCCCTGATCGTACCAGACGACGAGGGTCTCATCCCAGAAATTGAAATCGTATATCGGGGATCGGTCGCGGGGCTGGTAGTGCATTGTGGCATGGAAGCGCTGGCGCTCGTTCATGGTTGGCGGCTCGTCCGATGCAACAGAAATTTCCCTGATTATAAAGACAGGTTCCAGAGCCGAAATGTGAGCTAAGTCACTTCTTCAGTTGCCAGATTGCACCGGTCAGGCTCTACAGCCCCCTGCCCCGCACATAGGCAGATACATCAACGTTGTAGGCGATGTCGTCCTGCGTAACAACCAGCCAGGGTGTGCCTTCACTCGCCCACGTCACAGCAGCAGGTGACGGAACCCGAATGCCGTGAACTGTCTCCCAACCCAGCGGTTCGAGTATCCACCGGGTTTTTTCGGTGTCGGTGGTCTCTTTCCAGCGCATCGCTTCCATGCGGCTGATGAGACCGGTCTGCGCGTTAAAGAAGACGGTGAAACTATCTTCCTCTCCGGTGTCGCCATAGGGGACGATCAGACGGGCGCTGGCGTCGTCGATGGTTTCCCAGCGGACCCGCGAATCGGTGATGAAAATGGTCGACAGCCAGAGCGATTCGCCCCACAGCCCCAGATTGGCAGCCTGATCGACCTTCGGCTCGTTCTCGACCACACCAACCGGCAGTTCCAGCCGCGATCTGCCATCGAGATAGGCCTCATTGACCTTCAGCAGCGGGAAATTGAAGACCATCGCTTCGATGTAATGGCGATAATTGCGCCCGGCTTCATGGATGAAGCGCATCCGTGCCGGGAAGGTGATACCCATAAAGCGCAGGTGGCCTGACAGCGTGAGGACAGCCGAGTCGATTACCGGGATTTCGTCGCCGGCGATGGCCTGGTAGAAGCGGCGCACGAGCGCGGGCAGGTTGTCCGGCAGCGGGATTCGGGTGAGTTCCGGTGTGTGTTCGGGGTAGGCTGGAAACGGGCTGGCCTTGATCGACAGCCCTACCCTGATGAGCAGAGTCAATGCTGCTGCGGCGATGAGCGCGATCAGGGTGTATTTGAGCATGGTGGGTTCTCCTGATTGGGTTACCGATCCTATCATGCATCAGGATGATGGACGGGCGCAGGGGTCTTTGTAGTGATTTGGGGGTGTTGTTTGTCAGGTAGGAAATTGTTCTGTTTTGCTAATGACTATACGAAGAATAGCCAGTATTTTATCCCGCCTTATTCCCTACCCCGGCGTGGCGGTGAGCGTGGGAATCAACTCAACCTGCAAGCGGGTCGGGCGGCCATCGCCCAGATAGCGTGCCCAGTCATGCTGATCGGGCAGCAGAGCGACCACACCGCCATAGGGGTCCTGAAGGAAGATCGTGCCATCTTCGGCGGTCTGGACGGTGCTGCTGTAGGGAACCTCCCATTCATCCAGCGCCCAGCCGATGCGCTCGCGGACGGTGGGACTGCTCCGCCATAACATCCCGAAACCCCGGCGCGGCTGGAACAATTCAGGACTCGGCGAATCCGGCCAGGTCTCGTCAAGTTCGGGCATCCCTTCCTCAAACTGGTCGTCGAACATCTCCCACGCTGGCTGACCAAAGTTGTTGTACATGACGTAGATTCGATCCTGCTGCTGAATCCAGATCATGATGCCGTTCTGGAAATCCTGAAACACGGCCTGGCTGACGGTAGCCTCTACCGCCGGGCAACTATCCGGGCGCGGCAGGATAAAGAACCATGTGCTGTCACAGACGCGCTCGGCGGGCTGCGCCACGACTGCGGTAATAAACGGCACAACCCGCGTCGGCGGGATCAAGGCGGTAGCGGTAGCCGTCGCGGTGGTTGGCTCCGTCGGTTCTGGCGTATGGGTTGGCGTATGGGTCGGTGTGTCGGTCTGGGTAGGGGTCTTGCTGGGCGGGTCCGTCGGTGTGATCAGCACGTAGGCCGCCGGCTGGGTTATCACTTCCGGTGGGGAAATCTGCTCGACCGTGTTCACCGGAATCACCACCGCAGCCCCATCATCTGGCACAGCAGTTTCGGTTGCAGTGGGCAGCACCGCCAGAGTCGGCAGCAGTGGAGCAGTCTGCGGCGCGCAGGCAGCCAGCAGGAGGACAAATATAACGCAACATAAACGCATACCGGCCAGTATAGGCAAAAGTATGCCTCCGGGCCAGTGGGCGAAAAGTCCTGAGTGAAAATAACACAAGCAAAAACCCCGGCGGTCCAGACACCGGGGCCTTTTCGCTATTGGCGGGTCCAAACGCCATCAGTTGGTGAGCATTGTTTCGCTGGCGCGCAGTCGTGGTTCGCTGACTGCACGCTGTTCCCTGTTTACTGCCTACTCTGAACCACAGGATACGCCACAAGCGCCGAGAGAACGCCGACTGCCCGGTCACTCCACCAGGAAAAATTCCGAGGTGTAGACCGCCTGCAAACCGGCAGCGTGGCGCAGCCGCTTGCTGATGAGCTGCATCACCGTCGTGCCAAAGACCGGCGTTTTCTGAAGCAGGGCGTAAAAGTGGTTGTGATCCACCGGGACGAGTTTTGCGTCCGTATGGGCGATGACGGTGGCGCTGCGCGGCATATTGTCGATCAGGGCCATTTCGCCCACGAGTTCGCCGGGGCCGAGCGTTGCCAGCACCGCGCCATCGTGGATAACCTGAACCTCGCCTTCCTGCACAACATAGATCACGTCACCGGGATCGCCCTCGCCAAAGATAACTTCGCCTGCCTCAACATAGATCGAGTCGCTGAACTGGTTAAAGTAATCCGCGTTGAACATGCCGCCTTCCTTTTTCTGCATAGGGTGTCAATTGACCCTATCGTATGCAGAAACAGCCGAGAAAGCGCCGAGACAACGCATTGAAAAGTACAGAAAGGTGCAGCGTGCCAGGTGCTGAGTCATGAGAGTCTGTTTTTCAACAGGTATCCTACTAACTGTGCTGTTGGCGAACTCATCTTTGAACGTCTGTTTCCGCTCCACAGGGACGCTGCGCAGAATTCGGGGGAGGGGGCTGCCGTAGGCAGACGGAGGGGGTTAAATGCGCGATAGAAGCAGCGTAGATTAATTCGCCAACACCATCAATAACCCCCTGACCCTCCCCGAATTCGGGGAGGGGGCCGTATCACCAGCAGCATAACCTCCCCTCAGGTGGCGCGCAGCGCCGGAGGGGGCCAAAAATAACGCTCTTAACCCATATTCTGGCGCTTCGGCTGAAAGACAATAGGCTATGTATTCAGCCAGCGCACAGCGTCCTTGGCAAAGTAGGTCAGGATCATATCAGCCCCGGCGCGCTTGATGCTCGTCAGGCTTTCCAGCGCGGCCCGCTGCAAATCGAGCCAGCCATTGGCCGCCGCCGCGTGCAGCATGGCGTATTCGCCGCTGACCTGATAGGCTGCGATAGGCAGATTAAAGCTGCGCCGCACCTCCGCCAGCACATCGAGATAAGGCAGGGCCGGTTTGACCATGAGCATATCCGCACCCTCGGCTACGTCGAGCGCGACTTCCTTCAGCGCCTCACGTTTGTTGGCCGGGTCCATCTGGTACTGGCTGCGATCACCGAAGCTCGGCGGGCTTTCGGCAGCCTCGCGGAAGGGGCCGTAAAAGACGCTGGCGTACTTGGCCGCGTAACTCATGATGGCGACATGACCGAAGCCGCTGAAATCCAGCGCAGTGCGGATGGCCGCGACCATACCGTCGATCATCCCTGACGGCGCGATGATGTCGGCTCCGGCTTCGGCATGAACCACCGAAGCACGCTGCAGCAGTTCCAGCGTCGGGTCGTTAAGCAGGTAACCGGCGGGCAGGTGCGGGTTGTAATGGTTGTCGTCCGGCAGGTTGATGATGCCGCAGTGTCCGTGATCGGTGTATTCGCAAAAGCACATATCGGAAATGACGATCAGGTCGGGCGCGGCTTCCTTGATGGCGCGGATGGCGCTCGGCACGATGCCGGCGGGGTTGTAATTGTCGCTGCCATGCGCGTCCTTGTGTTCGGGTATACCGAACAGGATGACCGCCGGGATACCTAGCGCGGCAATCTCGCGCACTTCCCCGGCCAGTTGATCGACGGTCAGTTGATACTGCCCCGGCATGGAACTGATTGGCTGTCTAAGGCCGCTGCCGTAACGCACGAACAGGGGATAGATGAAATCCGCCGGGGTGAGGATTGTTTCCTGCACCATGCGGCGCAGCAAGGCGCTTCGGCGCAGGCGGCGCGGGCGGAGGGTTGGGTAAGTGGCGTGATCAGTCATGTGTCAAATCCCCAGTTATCAGATTGGCTCATTTTCCAAAATATCAACCAGCCCCGCCAGCGTGTATTCATCGGGTGTGAGGACGCGCCCGAAGCCGGCGGCGCGGGCTGTCTCCGCCGTTTTGGGGCCGATGCAGGCCGCAGGGACGGCGCGCAGGTGATTCAGGTCGCCGCCTTCGTCCTCGACCCGTGTCAGGCAGTTTTCGACAGTGGACGAACTGGTGAAGGTGATGGCATCCACCAGCCCGGCCCGCAGCCGCGCCGGCAGATCGACACCGCCCTGCCCCATCATCGTGCGGTAAGCGGTGCTGACGGTCACATCTGCGCCGGCAGCGGCCAGTGAATCGCGCAGGTCAGCACGGGCGAGATTCGCCTGTGGCAGAAAAACCCGCGCACCCGGCGTCAGATGAAGCGATTCGGCCAGCGCCTCGGCAACGTGTTCATCCGGGACAATCTGCACATCCACGCCCAGCGATTCCTGCGCGGCTCGCGCCGTTGCCGGGCCAACCGCCGCCGCCCGCATCCCGCGCAGCGACAGACCCAGCGTTTCGCATCGATGGCGCAGCGCCTCGACGGTGTTGCTGCTGGTGAGAATCAGCCAGTCGAACGCGCCGTCCGCCGCCCGGCGCAGGGCAGCATCCAGCGCAGCGGTATCCTCCGGCGGGGCGATGGCGATGCAGGGATACAGCAGCGGTTCCGCGCCGTGTGCGCGCAGCAGATCAGCCAGTGCCCCGGCCTGATGCGCCGCCCGCGTGACAACAATACGCTTCCCGTTCAGATTCATTGCGCCGCCAGCAGCCCATCCGCGCCCATGTCCAGCGCCTGCCGGGCCAGTGCCGCGCCAAGCCGCTGCGCTGCTCTGGCATCGCTGACAGGCTCATCACCGGTATCCGTTTCGCCGCTGACCTCCACCGCTGCGCTGCCATCTACCGCCAGAACGCGCCCGCGCAGATGCAGCCGTTTGGCATCGATAAAGGCATAAGCCGCCACCGGCACAGCGCAGCCGCCGCCCAGCCCGGCCAGAAAAGCCCGTTCGGCACTGACCGCCGCCCATGTTTCAGGATGATTCAATGGCTGCAGCAGCGTCCGCGAAGGGGCCTCGTCACGGCACTGCACCGCCAGCGCGCCCTGCCCCGGCGCTGGCAGCATGATGTCCAGCGGCAGTTCCTGGCCCACAACATCAAGCATCCCCAGGCGTTCCAGCCCGGCGCGGGCCAGCACCACCGCGTCATAGGGGCCGTCCGGGTCGAGCGCCTTGCGGACGCGGGTGGGCACATTGCCGCGCAGGTCCAGCAGGTTCAGGTCAGGTCGGTAACGCAAAAGCTGAGCGGCGCGGCGGGTGCTGCTGGTGCCAACGGCGGCCCCCTGGGGCAGCGCATCCAGCCCCTGCCCGCCCCGACTGACCAGCACATCGGCAGCGCCGGCCCGTTCCGTCACCGCGCCGATAACCAGCTCATCCGGCGCTTCTGTCGGCAGGTCCTTGAGGCTGTGAACGGCCAGGTCGATGGTTCCGGCGCGCAGGGCGGCTTCGAGTTCGGCGGTGAACACGCCCTTACCGCCAATGAGGGGCAGCGGCGTATCCAGCGCCACGTCGCCGCGCGTGGTGATGATCTCGATCTCAAACTGCTGAGCCGGCCACGCCTGTTCGAGCAGGCGCTTGACGTGATTCGTCTGCCACAGCGCCAGTTCAGACCCGCGTGTGCCAAGGCGGATGGTGTTATCGGAAGTCATCCGGGTATCCCGTTAAGGTTGCGCTCAAATCCTCAAACTTTTTAACAGGCATCTACCTCTCCCCTCGGCACTCAGTACCCAGCACTCAGCACCGTCTTTACTGCGTCCAGCGTCGCCTCGATCTCGGCGGCCCCGTGTGCGCTGCTGAGGAAAGCGGCCTCGAACTGGCTCGGCGCAAAGTAGACCCCCGCGTTCAACATGGCATGGAAGAACTGGCCGTAGCGTTCCGTATCGTCGTGCTGCTTCGCCTCATCATAATTGGTGATGGCCGCGCCCGGCGTCCTGAGGAAGTAGAAGCCGAACATCGTCCCCACATGACCGACCTGAAGCGGGATTTCAGCAGCTTCAGCCGCAGCGGCGATGCCCTGTGCCAGATGCGCTGTCTGCTGTTCGATGGCTTCAAATACGCCCGGTTCCAGCAGAGTCGAGATGGTCACCAGACCGGCGGTCATCGCCAGCGGATTGCCCGACAGCGTCCCGGCCTGGTACATCGGCCCGGCAGGCGCGACGGTCTCCATGATGGCCCGTTTGCCGGCGTAGGCCCCCACCGGCAGGCCGCCGCCGATTACCTTGCCGAGGCAGGTCAGGTCGGGGTCGAGGTTCCAACGCTGCTGCGCCCCGCCCGGCGCGGCCCGAAAGCCGGTCATGACTTCATCGAGGATAAACAGCGCGCCATGTTCGCGGCACAGGTCTTGCAGCCCATGCAGATACCCCTCTTTCGGCAGGACGAAGCCCATGTTGGCCGCAATCGGCTCGACGATGACGCCCGCGATCTGGCCGGGATGCGCCTCGAACAACTGGCGCGCGGCCTCGAGGTCGTTGAACGGCGCGGTGAGGGTGTGAGCAGCGGCGGCAGCGGGGACACCCGGCGAATCCGGCAGGCCCAGTGTCGCGACTCCGCTGCCGGCCTGCACCAGCAGCATATCAGCATGGCCGTGATAACAGCCGGCGAACTTGATGATCTTTTCGCGCCCGGTATAGGCCCGCGCCAGCCGAAGGGCGCTCATGGTGGCTTCGGTGCCGCTGTTGACGAAGCGTATCATCTCCACCGAAGGCACGGTGTCGATAACCAGTTCAGCTAGCTGGTTCTCCAGTTCCGTCGGTGCGCCGTAACTCGTGCCTCTGGTCACCGCCTCTTGCAGCGCCTCGACCACCGCCGGGTGCGCGTGGCCGAGAGCCAGAGGCCCCCACGACAGCACGTAGTCGATGTAGCGGTTGCCGTCGGCATCCCAGACATAAGCGCCTGCGCCGCGTTCGATGAAGCGGGGCGTGCCGCCGACGCTGCGGAAAGCCCGCACCGGGCTGTTGACCCCACCGGGAATCAGGGTCTGCGCCTGTTGGAAAAGGGTCTCAGATTTCGTGATTTGCATGAATTTACACCTTCAAAGCGGCTCTGAAAAACAGGCCAGAAACAGGTAGTATTACGAAGATTATGAAGGACACCGCAGATTGAAATCGACGGCTAATTGCTCAAGCCCACCTAGATTTGGATCATTCATTGCCCGGTGACGCCCTGCATAACCCGCACCTTCGCAGCGGTGATCTGCGCCTGATGCACGCAGTCGGGGATGCCGATGCCACGATAGGCACTGCCGGTAACGTAGATGCCCGGCGGCAGCGCGGCTTCCAGCGCGTCGATGCGCTCCAGATGGCCGACATCGTACTGCGGGTTGGCTTCCCGCCAGCGATAAATGCGCGTGAACAGCGGCATGGCGTCGATGCCCATTATAGACGCTAACTCGCCACGCACGGTATCCAGCAGGTCGTCATCGCTCAGGTCGAAGGTCTGTGGGGTGCGCGACCCGCCGAAAAAGACGCGCAGCAGGGCATGACCATCCGGTGCGCGCTGGTCGAATTTGGTCGTTGTCCAGGTAATGGCGTTGATCGGGCGGCCTTCGCTGCGCGGAATCACCACGCCAAAGCCGTTCAGCGGATGGTTGATGTCGGCCCGCTTATAGGCCAGTGAGATCGTCCCGGTGCTGACATAGCGAATGGCCGCAAGCATGTCCGCCGCGCTGTCGCTCACGCCGGCCAGCAGCCGCGCCGTCACGTAAGCCGGCGTGGTCAGGATGAGATTATCGGTCGTTAGCTGCGAGTTATCCGTAAGGGACAGTGTATAGGTATCGTCCACGTTCCGGCTGACAGCTTTGACGCCGCTGTTGAGGCGCAGGTCGCCGGTCAACCGCGTGAGCAGGCCATCGACCAGTTCGCGCATCCCCATTTTGAACGAGGTGAAGGTTGAATACGGCGAGGGCGCGGCGGATTTGCGCTGTTTTTGCGCCGCCAGCATCCCGCGTGTGAGGCTGCCGTACTGCTTTTCCAGATCACGGAAGCGTGGGAAAGTCGCCAGCAGGCTCTGTCTGTCGGCTTCGGTGTTATAGATGCCCGCCAGCAGCGGCTCGGCCAGCTTGTCCAGCACCTCAGTGCCCAGCCGCCGCCGCACAAAATCAGCCAATGACTCGTCGGCAGCGTCGATGCGGGGTGGCAAAAACAATTCCAGCGCCAGCCGCAGTTTGCCCGGCCACGAGATCAGCGGTGACGTAACGAACGGCATAAACCGGGTTGGCACGATCAGCATGATGCCATCGGGCAGCGGCATGAGCCGGCCCCGGTTCAGCACGAACACGCGACGGCAGTCATCATTCGTGCCCAACAGCCGATCCTGCAAGCCAAGTTCGAGCGCCAGTTGCAGCGCCCAGGGCTTTTGCGTGAGGAATGAATCCGGCCCGGCTTCGATGGCAAAAGGCACGTCGCCCACGCCATCCACATATTCGGTGCGGATTTTGCCACCCCAACGGGCCGACTGCTCCAGCAGGGTATAGGCCACACCCTGCTTTTGCAGATACCAGGCCGCGCTCAGGCCGGTGATGCCGCCGCCGATGATAGTGACGGGGGTGTAACTGGCGTTGCGCGGGGAATCCATTTACCTTACCCCCGCCTCGCTCTGCTCGACTCCCCCACTCCATCCAATGGAGGGGTTGGGAGGTGAGGTCTCTGGCTGTACTCATGGACAAAATCGACCAACCGGCGCACATTGTCGACCGGTGTCTGCGGCAGGATGCCGTGCCCCAGATTAAAAATGTGCCCGTCGCGGCCGGCAGCCTGATCGAGTACCTGCCGGGCGCACTTTTCTAGCTGCGGCCAGGGGGCAAACATGGCGATAGGGTCGAGATTGCCCTGCACCGCGACACCTTCGCCCAGCCTCGCCCAGGCCGTATCCAGGTCGATGCGCCAATCGACGCCGATCACGTCGCCCCCGGCATCGCGCAGCAGTTCGAGCATCCCGCCGGTATCTGTGCCAAAGTGGATAATGGGCACGCCTGCCTGCCGCGCCGTGTCGATAGCCCGCTGGGTATACGGCATCACATATTCACGGTAATCCGCCGGGGCCAGATGCCCCACCCAGCTATCGAAGACCTGAAGCGCCTGCGCCCCGGACCGTGCCTGCGCCAGCAGATACTGGCCGACGACTTCGCTCAGTTTGGTCATGAGGTCCGCCCATGCGTCCGGCTCGGCCATCATGAAACCTTTGGCTGCGGCATAATTGCGGCTGCTGCCGCCTTCGATAGCGTAGGCCGCCAGCGTGAAAGGCGCGCCGCTGAAGCCGATCAGGGGCAGGCCGCGCCCATCGAGTTCGCGCCGCGCCAGCCGGATGGCTTCCAACGTGAACCCCAGCGTTTCCTCCGGCGGGCGCACGGTCAGGCGCTGGACATCGGCAGGGCTGCGCACCGGGTTATACAGCACCGGTCCCTCACCCTCGACAAAATCCAGTTCCAGGCCCATCCCGACCAGCGGCGGCAGAATATCGGCAAAGATGATAGCGGCGTCAAGCTCAAACGTCTGAATAGGCTGCATGGTGACTTCGCAGGCCAGTTCCGGGGTCTGGATCATTTCGAGGATGGTGTATTTTTCACGCAGGGCGCGATATTCGGCCATGTAGCGCCCCGCCTGCCGCATCAGCCAGATGGGGGTAGCGTCCACCGGCTGGCGGCGGCACGCCCGCAGAAAACGGGAGTCGTTGGGGTGAGTCATGAAATCGGTGAGTCCTTACCTGGAAACTGCTGCAACAGCCCCAATAACGGGGTCATTGCGACTCCTCATCCAGCGCGAACAGATCACGGACAACGGCGGCATAATCCGGCGCGGCATTGCCCGCCGCCCCGGCCTTGAGGCGGGTGGTCGGTTCGTGCAGAATCCGGTTGACGATGCGCTGCGCCATCCGTTCGACAATTTTCTGCTGGCCGGCATCCAGATTGCCGAGCCGCCGCAGCGCCGCCTCGACTTCATCATGCGCCAGCGCCGCTGCCTTTTCGCGCAGGGCAACGATGACCGGCGAGACGCTGCGCCCGCGATACCAGGCCATGTAACGCGCTGCTTCCTCAGCGATAACTGCATCCACACCGGCCAGAGCAGCTTCACGCCGGGCCAGGTTGGCCTGAACGAAAGTATTGAGATCGTCCAGATCGTAATAGAACACGCCCGGCAGCGCCCGCACGCCTTCATCCACGTCCCGGGGCAGCGCAATGTCGATCAGCACCAGCGGGCGCTTATCGCGCCGGGCCAGCGCCTGCTGCACATCGCGCTGTTGAATGACGGTATGCGGCGCACTGGTGGCAGCAATTACAACATCGGCTTCGGCCAGCGCCTCCGGCAGTTGCTGCCAGTCGAGCGCCTCACCGTCGAAGGCGCGCGCCAGGGCTTCCGCCCGCCCATAGGTGCGGTTGATGCAGCGAATGGCGGTGACGTTATGGCGATGCAGCGCCTGCGCCGCAAGGTGGGCCATCTCGCCGCTGCCCACGACCAGCGCCCGCGCCCGGTGTATCTCGGCCACCTGCATCCGGGCCAGCGCCACTGCCGCATGGCTCACCGAGGTGACATGCCGGCTGATTTCGGTCTCGGCGCGTGCGCGTTTGCCGGCGCGCGCCGCCAGCGTGAACAGGTGCGACAGCAGCGGCCCGGTGGTCCCGGCAGCCTGCGCCGCCGCGAAAGCCTGCCTCACCTGCCCCAGAATCTGCGCCTCACCCAGAATCATCGAATCGACCCCGGCGGCGACGCGCATGAGATGGGTGACCGCGTTATATCCGGTCTCGTAATATGCGTGCGCGCGCAGTGTTTCCGGCGCGATACCACGCAGGTCAGCGAGAAACTGCTCAACGGCGGTCCGCGTCTGTTCGCTAACCCGCGCCACCGCGTACAATTCGATCCGGTTGCAGGTCGAAAGCAGCACAGTTTCGTCCAGCCCAACGGCCACCAGTCCGGTCAGCGCCCGGCACAGTTCGTCCGGGTTCAGCGCAAGCTCTTCGCGCAGGGCCAGCGGCGAGGTGCGGTGATTCAGGCCGAACACAAAAATGTCAGATGATGAACCAGTCTCTAGCGGAAGATGGTCTGGCTGCATGGGATTTCCCACTCTGTCGGCTGCCCGATTCTCGCGCTTCATGCCCGGCAGTGACAAGGGCGGATTTACATCGGTTTATCAGACTGCCCTCATGCCGGCACAACATGAAGGGAACCGCAGTTAACTCCGGTTCCCCACTGGCGAAAACTATACCATAAAACTCAGTAAATGTGCAAAAATCTGCTAAAACTTATAAAATTCGGGGCGTTCAGAACCCGGTGCACCTGTCTGGTAGGCTATCTGATCGGGCCGTATTCCAACACAACGGCTGTATTGAGGAACGCCTCCAGCCGGGCTGCTTCTGCTTCGATGCCCTTCTGGATGTGCTTTGTGGGCGGGTCAAACAGCTCCACCTTGACTGCTGTCTGCGCCCCTGCCGTCTTATAATCCCAGACGCCCTTGATAATCCCATCGACAAGCACAACTGCTGTTGTCCACCCCTGCTGGTGAAAGACCTGCTTCCAATACTGCTTTGGCAGAATCGGCTCCCCGGTGCGTCCAATGTCCAATACGTAGGCATCGAACAAGGGCAGCAGCCTTACAACACCCGAAACGCCAGCTTCCTGCATCGGCTCTATGGTCGAGCGCAGCGCCAGTGCCCGCCAGCCTTCTACATCGACTGTTTCCAGCTCATCCTCGATCTGTTGAAAGACCCTTTTGGCAACGTTCACCCGGCCTTCGTTCCACCAGCGAGCAAAATGCTTCGGCGTCAGTGGACCGTAAGCGCGCAAATAGCGGCGGGCGATCTCCTGAAACGCCGTTTCCGGCTCGACTGGTTCCCACTTCCTGAGCCATTTCTTTGGATTTACGAAAGTCACATTTTTACCCTGATTTGGCCCGAAGCACAGGTCGCCCCGGAACGCCGAAGGTTTTAGCGGCGAACCCCACCCCACTGAGGCGATCAACTCTCCAAGCACAGGCACTCCTATCCGCTCAACAACCGCGGTGGCAAGCTGCTCGCGGGTCATCGGCTCGTCACTGAGAATCTCAGGCACAGCTTCCAGAAACGCCTCGTGCTGTTTCTGCGAAATTCCATAGGATTCAAAGTTTATCCAGCCGAGCGGATCAATGGTACGTGCGGCGGTGTGCAGGGACAGGTCGTCGGCAGCCAGCAGGTGCAGCGTGCCGCGCATGGCCCAGGTCTTGACGAGGCTGCGATCCTGCCACAGCGCAGTCTGCACGTCCTGCGGTGTGAGGCCATCTGTGCGCGCCCCCAGCGCAAGTTCGGCGGCAGACATCACCTGGGCATGAATCCCGTACAGACGAGACGCGACCTCGACAAATGCTTCTCTTTTTAGCCGCGGCATAAGCCCGTGCTGTGCCAGCCGCCATGCGTTTACCTGATTCCACGTCAACGATTTCATCAGTAGATAGTCCCTGAAGCAAACTTATATAACGCCCCATGATGAGGGCGTAATGAGGCGCACGGCCTGAATCGTGTTTTTCCAGACTGTCACCAATCTACGCTTCGCCCATGATCTGCGCGATCAGCGTGCGGCTGCGCGGGCGGTTGTCGAAATCGACCAGAATGATCTGCTGCCATGTGCCAAGCAGCAAACGGCCCTCACTGAACGGCACAGTCAACGAAGGCCCCAGCAGCGCGGCACGCACATGACTGTGACCATTGCCATCGCCCCAGCGCAGATTGTGTTCATATTCGCGCTGCGCCGAAGCGATCTCATCGAACAGGCGCTGAAAATCGTGGAGCGCGCCGGCTTCGTATTCGATAGTCGTCAGCGCGGCGGTCGAACCGGGGACAAACAGCGTGACAAGGCCGGCTTTCAGGCGGCTTTCGCTCAGGGCGCGGGCGACATCCGGGGTGATGTCGCGCATATCGGCGTGGCCGTTTGTCTGGAATTGCAGCGAAACAGTATGAACGGCCATTACATACCGACGTTCGTGGTGAACTGACCGGGGCTTGTCACCGTAATGGCTCCAAGCCAGGTACACATGCACTGGCAGCCACTATGTAACGCCGGCTGCCCCGAAATCAGGACTGTCGCTGAGCCGGGAGTCCAGGGAGTGCTGGTAGCCGGGATGCAGGGGGCCGGCGTGAACACACCAGACGCGGCAGAAGTCGCAGCAATTACCGCCGGATTGGTCGGGGCGCTGCACATGCCAAAGGAGGCAATATTCTTTAAGGGAACATAATCCATGATTGTTGCAGCCGGCACGTTGGATACATTCACCCGCTTTTCCGGCGTTATCAGCAGCGTGCTCGGCGTAGTTCCAAACGAGCAGGTAATTGTCGCACCGTGACAGACCAACTGCGGCATGGGTTCCTCCTCACCTGATTGACTGTTAGGGTCTATCTTATGCCGGGTGCGCGTTTGAAGCAAGCTGCGGCTATAGGCGGCGTGGCAGCCATGCGCTACTATCTTTCGCTGAGACCGCACACAGCCAGACAGGATGTTTATGTTCCAGACCAAACCCCTCTTTCAACAGATGCCGGATCGCCCCTCGGTTCACTGCGCCACACTGGCAGAACTGCCGGATGGCACGCTGCTGGCGGCCTGGTTCGCCGGGTCATATGAAATGGCACGCGACGTGGTGCTGATGATCGCCCGGCTGGAACCCGGCAGCGCGGACTGGAGTGTGCCAGCAGTACTGGTCGAAGTGCCGGGGCGTTCGCTCGGCCAGCCAGTATTTTTGCTGCACCCCAATGGCGAGTTATGGTTCTTCTTCGACGTGATTATGGGCGATCACTGGACGAGCGCCCAGCCTTACTGGCAGCGTTCAACCGATGGGGGTCGCACGTGGCAGCCCCCACAGCCGCTGATGGACTATCCCGGCCTGATGTTCCGCAGCAAGCCGTTTCTGCTGCCGGGGCGCATCATCCTGCCCGCTTATGACGAAACCACCTGGCAGTCGCGCATGTTGATTTCCGACGATGCAGGGCAAAGCTGGCGGCTGACTGACCCGATCACCACGCCGCAGGGTAATATCCACCCCTGCATCGTGCAGCTTGCCGATGGTCGCCTGCTGGCCTACCTGCGGACAGGAGGCAAAGGCGGGGTGATCTGGCGCACGGAATCGCCCGATGGCGGGGATACCTGGTCAGAACCGGCGGCCACCCAACTGCCCAACCCCAACTCCGGCATCGACCTGATCCGCCTGAACAGCGGCGCGCTGCTGCTGGCCTACAACCCCACCGCCAGCGGGCGGACACCGCTGCGGGTAGCATGGTCAACCGAAGATGAAACCTGGCCGCATGGCCGGACGCTGGAGGATGGCCCCGGCGAATTTTCCTACCCGACCCTGTTGCAAAGCGCGGACGGTGATGTTCATCTGGTGTACACTTACCGCCGGGAACATATCCAGTACGCCTGTTTTGATGAAGCATGGGTGCGCGGGGCAGCTAACGGTTAACCCGGAGATAAACTGTATGGCGATCAGACCGGCTAATGTCACCAACCTGAAACCCCTTCTGGCAGCGGCGGAGCGCGGCGGCTACGCGGTTGGCTCGTTCGCGCCGCGTGCGACAGCCATGATCCGGCCCGTGCTGGAAGCCGGCCAGAGTTTGCAATCGCCGCTGATCGTGCAGATTTCGCACCGCGAACTGCTGCGCCACGAGATCACGCCGGCGCAGTTTGCCGAGGCGTTTTATCAGCATGTGGCGGCGCTCAATATCACTGTGCCGGTGACGCTCCACCTCGACCACACCAAAAGCCTGCCGCCGATTCAGGAAGCGATTGCCGCCGGATTCACCTCGGTGATGATCGACGCTTCGGAAAAGCCGCTGGAGGAAAATATCGCCGCAACCTGCGAAGTCGTCGCCTATGCCAAGCCGCTGGGGGTGTCGGTCGAGGCGGAACTCGGACGCATTGGCACGACAGATTACGTCGAGACCGAAGAGGACGAGGAACTGTATACCGACCCGCAGGAAGCCGGCTATTTCGTCCGCAAAACCGGTGTGGATGCGCTGGCGGTGTCGGTGGGAACGGCACACGGCGTCTATCTGGTGCGCCAGCCGAAGATCGACTATGACCGCCTGCGGGCGATCCGGGCGCAGACTGACGTGCATCTGGTGCTGCACGGCGGCTCCGGTGTGCCGGCGGAGATGATGGCCGGGGCGATCCGGCTGCCGGGCGGCGGCGTAAGCAAGGTGAATATCGCCACCGATCTGGAAATTGCGGCGCTGGCAGCCCTCAACCGCGAGCAGCATCTGACCGATGCCGAATGGAACGCGCTGCCCCCGGACAAACTCCAGCAGGCGATGGCCGCCGTCCGGCACGAAGTCGAGGACAAAATTCAGAACTTCGTGCGCAGCGCCGGCCGGGCTGCCTCGTCTTCAGTGAGCGAAAGCTGAGGACGTACCAACAACTTTTGGGGGGTTTACAAATCAACCAGCCGGTCTATAATCGAAAATACCTGTAAATTCAGGCACATCTGTCTGTTAGTACAGAAAGTCATCATGAACGACGGTAGTTATTCGCAAGAACAGGGGCCGCCCTTACCTGGCGGCAATAGCGCATAGCTCGTCGTTTCCCCTTGTTCACGACTGCCGGGAAATGACGCGCCCGCGTTATTGCCTTCCCTGAACCAGTCAGGGAGAAGCCCGGTCAGCCGGTTCCGTTCCAGACAAACCTTATCGCAAGTCGCAGCGCGGTGATGTGTCGTGCTGCCTGTCTGAGCAACGGAGGAACAAACAATGTACAACGACCTGCTGCTGGAACGCCTTGCCGTTGCGCCAGCCCACGACGCTGACGCCCGCATTCAGGAACTGATCGACGAAATCGAAGCTCTCGACAACCTGCTGTCGCCCGAAGCCCAACAGTTGATTCGTGATCTGCGCCGCCACACCGTCACCGACGATGTGTACGAAGAGATCGACGAGCAGATCACTTTCGGTGGTCGCCTGGCCGATGGGCTGGCCCAGTTCGCCGGAAGCTGGAAGTTCATCCTGTCCTTCTGTTTCCTGATGGTGGCGTGGATGGGCCTGAACCTGTATCTTGGGGATCGCGCCTTTGATCCCTTTCCATTTATCCTGCTCAATCTGGCACTGAGCACGCTGGCCGGTTTGCAGGCCCCGGTTATCCTGATGGCCCAGAATCGCCAGTCGGCCAAAGACCGCGCTGTTGCCCAGAATGATTATCACGTCAACCTGAAGAACGAGGTCGAAATCGCCGATCTGCACCGCAAGATCGACGCGCTGGCCGATGCCCTGACCACTCAGACAAAGCTGGTTAACGCGCTGGTGGCCGCCCGCCGCCAGGAACTGAGCGCCACCGTTCGCGCTATCGAAACCGCGCGCGAGGACAGCGCAGTCGCCAATGGCCGGGCTGCGGCTTCATAAAATTGCCGGCCTCTGCCCTGTAGTTCGGCGTGAGCTTGCGTTATACTGGCGCGCCGATACATCGCTCACCACCCGGATTGAGGTATGACACCAGAAATCGCGGGCTTTCTGCTGATTTTTGTGGCCGCGCTGGTGCTGTTTTCGCGTGAGTTTTTCCCACCGGATGTCACCGCGCTGGGCCTGATGCTTACACTGGTGGTCACCGGACTGCTGCCGGTGCAGGCAGCGTTTGCCGGCTTTGGCAGCGATACGGTGCTGATGATCCTGGGGCTGCTGCTGCTCACCGAGGCGCTGGAGCGCACCGGCGTAGTGGATATGGCCGGGCAGTTTCTGGTGCGCTTTGTCGGCAGCGGGCCGGAACGATTGCAACTGCTTCTGCTGGCGGGGCCGGGTCTGCTCAGTTCGCTGATGAGCAACACGGCATCGGCGGCTTTTTTTCTGCCAGTGGCGCTTGGCCTGGCGCGGCGGGCCAAATTAAGCGCCTCCAAACTGCTGATGCCCATCGCCTTCGCCAGCATCCTCGCCAGTTCGGTAACGCTCATCGCCACATCGACCAATCTGGTCGTCAGTGGGGTGATGCAGCAGCATAACCTCGCCCCGCTGGGCATGTTCGAACTCACACCTGTGGGCGTTCCGATTCTGATCGCCGGTCTGCTGTATATGTGGTTTATCGGGCGGCGTATCATCCCGGATCGTACCGGCGTGCCGAATGACCCGGAATATTTCGACGGCAGCCTGTATTTTTCTGAGATCACGATCCTGCCGGATTCGCCAGAGGTGGACAAAACCATCGAACAGTCGATTATCATGCAGGAACTGAATCTGGGCGTGCTGCGGCTTCAGCGCGGCGGCAACTTTATCAAGCCGCTGGCAAACACCGTGATCGAGCCGGGCGATACGCTGTTCGTTGAAGGCCGGCGCGAAGACATCCTCAAAATTCAGACAACGCCCGGCCTGACCGTCAAGGGGGCGATGCAAACGCTGGCAAGTTATCTTCAGGAGCAGAAGGCGCAGATCGCCGAAGTAGTCCTGCTGCCGGGGTCGCCGCTGGTCGGGCGCACCATCAAGGGCCTGCAACTGCGCGAACGCTACCGCATGCAGATTCTGGCGATCAATCAGGGCGGGAAGATCAGCTACAGCAAAATTGGCCGCCGGGTGCTGCGGCTGGGCGACATTCTGCTGATTCAGATGCCGGAAGAAAATCTCAAACTGCTGGAATCAGAGCGGCTTTTCCGGGTGCTGGACATTATCGAAACGGCACAGCGCAACCCGGCGCGGGCCAGATTGGCGATTGCCATTTTTGTCGGGGCGCTGGGGCTGGCGGTATTCAACATCTTCCCGATTGCCGTCGCCGTCATGATCGGGGCGCTGTTCGCCTTTCTGACGCGCTGCATCACGCCCGAAGAAGCCTATCGCAGAATCGAATGGAAAACCGTCATTCTCATTGGGAGTATGCTGGCGTTTGGTCAGGCGATGCAGCTTACCGGCACAGCGGATTATCTGGCGGGGTGGATTGCGCGGCTGCCGGGGGCCGATTCACCCATTGGCCTGCTGAGTTTCTTCTTTTTCCTGGGCGTCGTGTTGACTCAGCCGATGTCCAATCAGGCTGTCGCCGCCATCCTCGTGCCCATCGCCATCCAGACCGCTCTGCTGCTGGGCTATAACCCCAGGCCCTTTGCCATCATGATTGCGGTAGCCGCCAGCGCCTCGTTCATCACACCGCTGGAACCGGCCTGTGTCATCGTCTACAGTGCGGGCAAATACAGGTTCATGGATTTTGTGCGTGTGGGCGCGCTGCTGACGCTGGTGGTTTACGCGATTGCCATTGTGCTGGTTCCGACATTTTCTGCGATCTAGCGATTGCCAAAAGGCAGCGCAACTGCGGAGTTAGTACAGATAATCGGCGCATGGGTGTGCCGATTATCACCATCTTTAGTTATTGGGCAGGCTGTGATTAAAGATGAGCAACGCCAGAGCGAGGAAGAAGAACGCTGCGAACAGAATCTGTGCTACGCCAGATGCCGCGCCGACCATGCCGCTAAACCCGAGCAGTGCGGCAAACGCAGCCGTTGCCAGAAAGATCAATGCCAGACGTGCCATCCCGATTTCTCCTGTGGTTGTGGGCGGGCATACAAGCCCGCCCTTCCGATGAATATTGTTCTCAAAACGCAGGTTAGTCCTTGCTGCGACCAAAGCTGCCCCGGCTGCGGATACGCGGGCTGTCGACCCGTCCGCCGGGTGCTGACCCGGACGGTGGGCGTCGCAGGCCCGAAGTCAGGCCGCGTCCGAAACTGCCCCGGCTGCGAATGTTCGGATCATCGTAGCGGGGGCGATGTTCACCCCGCTGGCTGTAATCCGGCCCGCGCAGGCTGCCCAACATACGAGGCAGCACCAGCGCCGCAAAGAACAGAAAAACCCCAAGCGCGCACAAAGCCATGAAGTTATCCATTAGAGAAACCCCTTATCTCATTGAATGGCGAAGCTGACTGATTCTGCCGGGTTACCGTTGATGTAGAATTCGGCCTCGTAAGAACCAGGGTCAAACGTGCCATCGACCGGCTCAAAGACGAAGTTAATGCAGGTGTTGCGGTAGTCCTGATCGGCTAGAATTTCCACCGTATCTTCGATTGCCATCCCGTTGTGGTAAAGCCGCACAAAAACCGCAGTGCCTGCCGGGACATCCGTCTGTGGCGCGACGATATAAATCTGCTCATCAGGCGCGAAATTCGTCGTCACGTTAACCGGGCAGCCGTCGCGATCAACTGACGCCGCGCTTACCGGCCTGCCCACCTGAATGTCCCCTTGTTCGATAGTGTCGGGTGTCGTTGCGCCGCCGGTGTTGAACAGACGAGGCAGCACAAAAACCACGGCGACCAGAATCAGGAGACCTATCCCGATTGTTTTTCCATCAACTTTCATCTGGTTCATATCCATTTCCTCCATAAAAAAGTGTCAGACGGTTTGCCATATCTGTTAGCTTAGGCGCAGCCAGCCGGAAAAGCACGTGCCACGCGGCGGGTTACGGCGTAGGTAGACCGGGTGATCTGGAATCAGCCGGATAGCCGGCTGGCACATGAGAGAACTTGACAAACATGGGTGATTGTGTTAGACATTTAGACAAGCCTAAATTACATTGGAGTACGGTCAAATAATCAGGCCTTACCATTGGGAGGAGTTAAAAGTTGCACGCCAGACATTCAATCCTGCTTGCCGGTGTGCTGATCGCTGCGCTGATATTAACCGGCGCTGTAGCGGCACAGGGCGAAGATCGCATCATGGTGGTTGCGACTACTACACAGGTTGCCGACGCGCTGACGATCATCGGCGGCGAGCATATCGACGTGACCGGGTTGATGGGCGCGGGGGTAGACCCGCACCTGTACCAGCCTACCGAAGCCAATATTGCTGCCATGAACCGCGCAGATGCTGTGTTTTACAGTGGTCTTAATCTTGAAGGCCAGTTTGGGACCGTCTTTCGGGCGCTGGGCGAGCGCAATATTCGCGTGTTTGCGGTGTCCGATCCGGTGAAACGGGCCGGCTTCACCATTGGCGGGTTCACTCTGTCCGAGGAACTGACCAACGTCGATGACCCGCACTTCTGGTTCGACCCACGCAACTGGCAGATGTCCGTGACAGCGATGGCCGAGGAATTGGGCAAACTCGACCCGGCCCATGCTGATGAATATCTGGCGAATGCCGAAGCCTATAACGCGCAGCTTGATCTGCTGTTCGAGTGGGCCACCGAGGCCATGTCGCAGATACCGGAGGAACAACGGGTGCTGGTGACATCGCATGACGCCTTCAACTACTTCGGGCAGGCATTCGGCTGGCAGGTGCGCGGCTTGCAGGGCCTCAGCACCGAGGATGAAGCCGGTGTGGCTGATGTGCAGGAACTGGTCGATTTTGTGATCGAACGTGACATTCCGGTCATGTTCATCGAGAGCAGTGTGCCGCCTAATGCCATCGAATCGGTGCAGGAAGCGGCGCGGGCGCGCGGCCATAACATCGGTATCGGGGTGCGCGAGTTATATTCGGACGCGATGGGCGCTCCAGACTCCTTCGGCGGAACCTACGTCGGGATGCTGGCGGAGAACGTTATCACGATTCTGCAATCATTCGCTGTCGAGATTCCTGACTGGCCGGAAGGTCTGGAGCCGGTTCCCCCGCTGGAACTGCTGGAGATGGAATAAACACCATGAGCAGCACCAACGAAAGCAGCAACGGCAAACACAGCGCGGCGCTGGCGCTGGAAATCGATGACCTGACCGTCGCCTACAACGGCAAACCGGCGCTCTGGGATGTGGATATGCGCGTTCCTGAAGGTGTGCTGATGGCGATTGTCGGGCCGAACGGTGCCGGCAAAAGTACGCTGATTAAAGCGGCGCTTGATCTGATTCCGCGTGCGGCGGGCGACGTGCGCATTTTCGGCAAACCCTATGCGAAGGCCCGCGATCTGGTGGGGTATGTGCCACAGCGCGGCAGCGTCGATTGGGATTTTCCCACGTCGGTGCTCGATGTCGTGATGATGGGGCTGTACGGGCGGCTGGGCTGGTTCCGGCGGCCCGGTGCGCGTGACCGGCGTCTGGCGCTGGAGGCGCTGGAACAGGTCGGTATAGCTGATCTGGCAGACCGGCAGATCAGCCAGCTTTCCGGCGGCCAGCAGCAGCGCACCTTTCTGGCGCGGGCGCTGGTGCAGGATGCGCAGCTTTATTTTATGGATGAACCCTTCGCGGCAGTGGACGCCGTGACCGAACGGGCGATTGTGGCCCTGCTGCGCGAACTGCGCTCCCGCCGCAAAACGGTTGTGGTGGTGCATCACGACCTGCAAACCGTCGCCGATTATTTCGACTGGGTGACGCTGCTCAACGTCGAGGTCACGGCCAGCGGCCCGGTGAACGAAGTCTACACCGAGGACAACCTGCGCCGGACTTACGGCGGGCGGGTGACCGGGATCGCTGCGCAGTTCAACCACGTGGAGACGCACCCATGACCGCAGCGGAGAGGCGCATCTGGCTGATTATCGCCGGCATCGTTGCCGTGTTCGTGCTGCTGGTTCCGATCAGTGCGGTGGTGTGGCGCGTCCATTACGATTACACGCTGGTGACGGTGGCGCCAGGTGGCGCGGTACTGTGCGTCGTCAGCGGGGTGCGGGGATCATTCGCAGTGCTGCGCTGGCAGAGTCTGATGGGCGACGCCCTGTTGCCCGCGGACCTGC
>Ga0079224_100001286_pt1 | contig 28397 bp, 14 predicted proteins | sample Stecom2015_FD_80414 | JGI IMG/M metagenome (GOLD analysis project Ga0079224, IMG submission 80414) | Agricultural soil microbial communities from Utah to study Nitrogen management - Steer compost 2015 | ecosystem: Environmental > Terrestrial > Soil > Agricultural land | place: USA: Utah... | reverse complement strand
TCGGTGATGTGTATAAAACACAGGCTTTTGCCTTGGCTAGATACATCAACCGCGAGAGAGAAATAATCCCGGTCAATACCATCGTCAAACCGCCTTCCGCCGAACTAAGGCCTGATCAGAAAGATTCGGATTCGTTACCCCCTTATGACATCCTGGACAGTATTCTATACCAGCTAATCGAACTGGAAAAAGCGGGTTCTGAAGTGATCCAATTGGGCTTTGACGAGGATTTGGTGAACCGTATTGTGTCGATGCTTAATCGCGCTGAATTCAAACGCTTTCAGGCACCGCCAATTCTACGGGTCAGTCCAAAAGCTTTTGGCAGTGGAAGATCCATTCCATTAGTAGCGAAATATCCGTTTTAGGTTTTAGGCTGAAATCTAAAGACTTCGGAAGTTTTTGAAACTTCCGAAGTCTGCTAAAAAAGTTAAATTTTAGGATTAAACTTTTTATAAACAACATTGTCTAATTAAATACTAAGATGGAAATGTTATGAAAAAGTTAGTATATATCTGCTTAACGGGGCTAATAGCGTTCTTCGCTTCCTGCTCCTCGGTGAAATACAACACCACACGCTTGCAAAGTCAGGATTTCAGCCAATACAAAACCTATGGCTGGTTACCTCCTGTAGATTCCTTATCCAAGAGCTATTTCAATAATGATATAGCCAAAGGTAATATTATTGAGTCTGCAAACAGAGAGCTGGAACAATTAGGAATGAGCTATAATAAGGACAACCCAGATATTCTATTCCGTTATGTTTCCATTGTCAATAACAAAAGCCGTCCGGTTTATGCTTCTCCACACTGGGGTTGGGGTGGTCCTTGGGGATTTTACCGTCCATGGGGAATGGGCTGGTATGGCTACGGTGGCGGATTCAACTATCCGGTAGGAAGTGAGAAATTCCGCTATGCCCACTTGATTATCGAAGCAGTAGATCGCCGTACGGATGCGGTTGTATGGCAAGCTCGAGGATCGGCAGAAGTCAGAACACCTGAAAAAGCTATTAATAACTTACCGAAAGTAGTAAACGGGATATTTAAGCAATATCCGGTAAGGAAAAAATAAAGTAATTAAGAGAGTCAGATAGACTCTCTTAATGTTAGATAGAATGGCACCTCCACTTGCTCGTCGGATTTTTTCTTAATCAAATCCGCAGCAGTCCTCCCCATAAACCTAAAGTCTGTAGAGATCGTTGTAATACCATTGAGGATAAATTTCTTAAGCGGTGTTTCATTATAGGAAATCACTCCCACATCCTTTCCTATGATTAGATTTTTTGAAATAACCTTATTAAGTAGGTCAACTAAATCGGCTTCAGCTAGATTAATGTAACAGGTGCCTTTTTGGATCTTCTCTTTTGCTACATTGGATACTAAGAGATGTGTAAAAGCGTATTGCTGACAGAATTTATAAAACCCCTTTATTATAGATTTTGGGTAATCACTATTATCAGGAAATATTAATTTCAATGTATGATATTTGGATAAAGGTGTTAATGCTTCTTCCAAAGCTCCATAGATATCTTTTTCATAGTTTTCATATACTGCTGCAAATTCTCCTTTTAATTCCTCAAGATGTCTCCCGAGCAGGATTAATTTTTCTTTTGCTATGAATTTCTCAATTACCTCAGGAGCCATGTCCCTCCCCTCCTTAAAATGAGGGAAAATCACATAATAATCATAGATTTTGGTTAAATTACCTAATAAGGTTCTCAGATAAGAAATATCACTATTATAGACAAATAAATCAATAGCAGCACTTTCTCCCATTTCCTCTGCGAAAGCATCATAAACTATTTTTTTATGCGCACTTAATTTATTCAGTAAGAAGGCAATTTTCAGTCGTTGCTGTACGTCGGTCCTCGCTATAAAATATCCCTTTCCCGGGGTTGAGGAAATCACCTCTTTGGATTTCAAAAACTTATAAGCTTTCTCCACCGTATCACGCGAGATATCCACAAATGTGCTGAGTTCATTGATAGAAGGTAGCATATCCCCTTTTTCCAAGGTATTATTCTTAACGCCCTCAATAACAGCATGCGCCAGTTGTTGGTACTTCGGCGTGGATGAAAAATCACTTATTTGTATGGTATTTAGAAAGTCAGATATTGATTTAGTCATAGTTCGAAGGATTACACACAACCTAATTTATAAAAAAAATTGAATATATCGGGCACTGGAAATACATTGGTCGTATGGACTTCAAGGGTTCATATATCTCAGCGCTCCTAAGCCAACCATACACCTAAATTATCGTCTGATCTCAATACCATCAGGCGCATCAATAATGGATATTATTGATCCCTTATCATCTTTCTGGTGTCTTACCTTGATTACGCCTAATTTTGTCGGATATGTTCCTTCAACAAAGGATAAATTTCCAAGATTAGGCTTGACCTGATATATTTGAGAATTAGAATCTATAACCTTTACGCCTAATACATGTTCGGATAGCCAAGCGGTTGGGCCTGAGGCCCAACCGTGGCATAGGCTATGTCTGTGGCCAACATAGCAATATGATCCAAAATCTCCATGAATATCCATTTTTCCCTCTGGGACAAGTTCATCGATACCTGCCGAGTTCCGTATCCATTCTATATTAAAATCTTCCCAGAAAGTTGTCGCTCCCAGATCTAACATCGCCCCCCAATAGGTTGAAATAATATCCATAGCTTCTTGATACTTTCCGGCTTTGGCCATGGCCTCCAACATATAATATCCATAGAATGTTGAAAAATTCTTAGCGCCACCAATTTTTAAGACTTCGTCATATACCTGTTCTGCCGGAAGTAAATCCGCCAAAGCCATTAATGCTGCAGCCTGCTTAGAATTGTTATGTATAGGAACATAGCGCCGCATTTCTTCAATAGTAGAGGAGCATAATGCTTGCAGCTCATCTTCCCCCAATATTTCTGCAATCCGTTCTGCCCGGTCAAGTGCCAAAACTGTCATCGCCTGCAATCCTGCATGAATGGCTTTCTTATCGTCACTGGACGGCCAGTCCAGAAAGCGATTACCGTCCATTTCTTCCTGTCCGTTTTTTACTTTCGACACTATTTGACGAACTAAACCATTAAGGTATTCTTTTTGAGCAGACAAATAATTTATATCACCATGGTTCTTATACCAGTCGTAATGGAGCACAATCCACCACATAGAATATGTACTTATCCCGGACATCCATTCAGGCAACGGGGTTACATCTCTGGCTAAATCCAAGCTTTTTGGTACAACCTCATTATATCCAAACACTGTATTCACTGTAGCTACTTCGGGATGTAAATCTCCCACCCATACTAATCGATCCCTTTTTATACCGTCCCATAGATAATCCTGCATATTAAGATGTACTGTATAGGCTCCCACATCCCAAATACGATTAAGTCTTTCATCACTACTATGAAAAGAGCCCAGATAAGGAATATCTCTATATATAGCAATCGCTCTAATTTCACGGAGATGCAAATCAATCTTTTCATCCAACAGATCTATCCGCACAAATCGAAAGCCCGATTCTCCCGTTTGATTTTTTCCTAACCACGGCAACGACATAGTGAAATCACGCATTGCATGATCATTCGTCGCTCCTTTCTCTCCAATATCAGACATCGCCTCGCTTACTGATTCCCCGAGTCGTATACGAATATTACGAGGCTTGTTTTCTCCACCCCACATCCCTGTCACAATTTCTACAGCACCATGCAGCTCTTTCCCAAAATCCAATAGGATAGAACCTTTTACCGCTCCTTCGTTTTTAATGACTGTAATGGATTTATTATTTAGTGTAGCCTGCCCATCCCCTTCCTTCAATAGCTGTTCTATATTATTAATATCGCCAGCTGACCAGATTATCCGCTTAGGGTAAACATATTCGCGTGTAAGTGGACTCAACTCATTTTCTACTGTTTGCCCTTCTACCACCAATGCCGTAAATATAAGAAACAGGGTATTCCAAAAATATATAACCGTTTTACAACTCATATATGATGATGCTTAATAACACCTTATTTTCTAATTTTATAATCAAACACTTGTAGCGTAACTGGTCCCAACAGTCCTGACTCTTGTAATGGACTTTCTGCGTTATATGGGTTTACAATAGCCCAAGCCTTTCTATTACCCTCAGGCAATTGTGCGTCTCCAATTAATGCATTAATCCAATTATTTGCTACTTGTACTTCTAATGTATTATCACCTTCTTTAATATAATCCGTTATATTCAATCGATACGGAGGCGCCCATACCCCACCCACATATTGGCCATTTATATATACCTTACCCATAGCCATCACTTTTCCCAAGTCAATATATATGGGGTTGTTGGGGATGTCAGTTAATTTAAATGTAGTGGTATAACTTGCTAATCCTGAAAAGAAGCGGATAGCATCATTTTTAGAAGTAGACCAATCATACAAAGTATCAAACTGTATCGTTTTCGTTGGATTATTTACACTCTTAAACGTAACTTTCCAAGGACTTTCTATGGTTTGCATTATAGCTCCTTTAGGGAAATTCACGCCTCCGAGCGTTCTTCCTTTATTTTTATCAAACACAACGAATGCACTTCCAAAAGCAGAAAGTTCAATATCGAGCGAAGTAGCATTTCCAGTCTGCGAAAATGCTGGCAGTAACCGTACTTCTCCAGTAACAGGATCCCATAGATAGGGAGTACCTCCCGTAGTCCTAAACGTCGCCTCGAAAGCAACCTGCTTTTCTTCCTGATTGGAAATAAAGTATATCTCGCCATCTTGGAGTGTTCTATGGATAAACCGTACATCCACAGTGTCACTAACTATGAAATCAGGCGATATTTCCAAGGTGCTAAAAACGTCTTCTAATTCCATTCCTTCTCCAAAAACATATCCTTTGCCTCTTTTCGTATAGGAAACGGCTGTAACATCTTTCCAAAGTTCATTCGATAAAGCTGAAACTTCGGCGTCTGCCTGAGGATAATTAACAAGACTTGGAGAGCGTTTTGGCGCAGGTCCCAAAATGACTAATCCTTCTTTGACCATCGACGCTATTTTCTTTAGAAGCTCCGGTCTCATGTCATCCTGTTTAGGTAGAACTAGTACCCGGTATTCCATTCCACTTTTCAACCGCAGTTTGCCTTCTTTAACAGAAGCTTGGTTTAATAAGATTTCTGCATTGATATAATCAAATGAATATCCTCCTGGCAGAGCAGGATCAGCTACACCTGTCATCTTTGGTGCATCCTCACCTATAAAATAAGCCACATCTGCGACGTATCTTCCGCGCTGTAGAACAAGATTACACCGCTTCAAATAATCTGCAAAAACATCCATTTGTTCAAACCACGTATTCTTTCGATTGAACTCGTTACCAAACCAAGCGTTCATGCCTGGCCAACGATCTTCATAAGGTTGGTGGATATATAAGTGTAGCAGGGTAGCATTAATGCCCTCTGTAAAAAAGCGGTCGCCACGCTGTTTCATCATATAGGGGGTGCGGGCGAAGGTTTTGCCTGCGGCAGTGAAAGATTCTGCCCACACTTTAGTTTTTCCATAAATATGTGCACTGGAAGAAGCTGCCCTATTTTCGATGTCACCCAACTCCCCTTCACTCCAAAACTCACCACCGATTTCATCCGACTGTCCTCCATACTGCAAGAATTCCCCCGGGAATCCCCAATGTCCATAATTTTCCAACCAAGTAGTAAGCCCGTGTTGGTGTCCGATGTCACGCAATCCTCCTACATAGTCGTAGGCAACCCTATCCGCAATCAAGCGGCGTAAATCCCATAGAAAGCGATCCGAAATATCGCGGCTACCAACAGTGGTACCTTGAAGAACTGGTAGATAAGGTATTGGATCATATCCATACACTTCCTTGAAACGTTCCTCCATATCATCAGTCCAGTTTTGCCCCCCTGTTTCATAACTATCCTGCACAATTACTTTAAACGAGCGTCTGTCTTCTTCGGGGATTCTCCTTAATATTTCCCCAAGGAAGGAATCAAAATGGTGTGCAACATGCTTTTTGCTCATTTTATCAACTTCCAATCCCGTACCTTCTGGTGAAGCCGGAGAATTGGTAACTCCTGTAGTTTTCATAGCCAACCGAACAATCTTCCATTGACCATCAGGAATATCCCAGTCAAGTGTGTGTCCGTTAAAATGAGCAGAAATATCATGAATATCAGTTGGAGAAATTGCCTTTCCATGAGTAGATTCGGGCTGTTTGTCCCACATATACACATGCCAATAAGGGAGAGGCGTCTGGAACATCTTTGCCAGTGTTTTTTCAGAGAAACGTTCTACTAATGGTTGTGTCGTTAATTCCACTTCTATAGGTGTGTTGAGTTGGTCTAATGTTAATCGAAATGCAGTGGTATTCACTTCCGGTAATGCTACTACAATAGGGGCCAAAGGATCGAAACCTACATTCAGACTCAGGTTACTTCTATTTATATCAATTTCTTTTAACAACGTATAGGTGGTATCTCCCTGCTTATAATATAGTTTTCCAGTTGTACGAATTCTGTCTTTAACGTTAATGGTAAGGCTCTGCATTCCATCATTTGCGTCTATAGGCATCTCTAGCGTGTACTCGTTATTATCCCGTGGCTCAATACTCCATTTTTTGGTTTTAAAATTGGTTACAGGATAGGCTAATACTTTCACATCTTGTGCATCACTCCCTAAAGAGGGCAGTGCATCCCGAAAATGATACGGTCCTTCAACCACAGTATCAGTAGCAGCGATATAGCGCATACTATGCTCTGGTTTATTCCACGGACCTCCAGACTGGCTCCAGCCCGGATTATTAAACAATCCTATCTCAATATCCAGTTCCGTCGCTGTCTTCAAAGCTGTATGTAAAATATCCCACCAGGCCTCGGAAAATATCTTATGCTCTCCGAAGGGTGTTCCCTCGTTGACAATATTCGATCCGATAAATGCCCTGTTAATACCGGCTGTCTTCATTGCTTCCAAGTCCTTAACCACACCCTCCTTCGAGATATGATCTGAGATCCAATACCAATATGCCGCCAATTGAACACTATCGGGGATGTCTTGAAACGCTTCTTTTACAGAAGCGATGGTGTCCTGTTGGGAAGACGTGGATTTGTCGCAGCCTATCAAGGAGCAAAAGCCCGTTAATACCAAGACAAAAAGGATTATTTTTCTCATAACAAAAGCTTTAAATCAACAACATAGAAACACTACGCGCATCATAAATGAAGTGAGTGATAAGTTTATAGTGTCAAATATATCAAATCAGCAATGATGGACTATCCTGCGCTATCCGTTGTTAATGCTACTTTCTTATGAAAGAGGGTGTTCGCGAATGATACTTTGGGAGTGTAATTCAAAAAACATAAACCCCTGATTGAAGTTCATACACTATTTTATGCTCATCATTTCCCACTCGCTGTATCACACCTGCCTTTTCATTAATATTTTCAGCATCTTTCAAAGGCAACTTCAACAAACAAATACTATTAGGCGGAACTTCAATAGATAACTGCAATCTACCATCATGACGTTGCCAAAAGACTTTAATTTCACCCACAGGAGAGTTAAACGAAGCTTTTACTTGTTTTAAATTAGTATCCCCCTCTACAGGAGGCTCGACAATAAATTTTTTGTAGCCCGGAGAATAGGGTTTAATACCTGCCAACCCCTCAATATACCACGCTCCTGGATAAAGAAAAGAACTATGTAATAGGGAATGGCCAGGTAAGTCTTTCTCCCACATTTCCCATATTGTCGTAGCTCCATTTTCTTTCATATAACCCCAACTTGGATAAGAAGTTTTTGAAGTCATGGCATATAGCAAATCATTACGCCCTTGTTCTCTCAATAACTTAAATAACAGAGCTCCTCCCGTTATACCAGCATGAATATGTCCCTTGCGATTTATCAAAATTTCGGTTTCCAGATTTTTCATCACCTTTTCTTTCTCGTCTACAGGAACAATATCGGCCAATAAAGCAGTAGCCGACATCGCCATAGCTCCATCCGCATAAATTCCCTCATCAGTATTATAAAACTTTTCATGAATAGCATTACTAGACCGTTCTGCCTGATTTATCCAAACATTTGCTTGAATAGTGTCTCCAATAACTTTTGCAATCTTCGCAGCCGTTCTCAAATTGAATACACGATAAGCATTGTTTAATGCCAATGTTTCGGGCTTATCGTTATTCATTCCTTCAGCTGTGGCATTGGGCCAAAGCCAATCGCCCAGAAAATCCCACCTTCCGCCAAAACGCTTTAATAAATCGTCTTCCACATGAGTATCTAAAAAATCCAGCCAATCCTTTATCATTTGATAATTTTCATACAGAACCTTGGTATCTCCATATTGCTGGTACATAAACCAAGGTAATGTCACGACAATCCCACCCCAACTTGGCCCCCCACCACCCCAATACGTCGGGGCAGTATGAGGCAGTATACCATTGTTAAATATCCGGCCACTCGTAACTTTTTTACGTGCATGGGTCTTATCTCGCATATTGCCAACCATAGGTTCAGTTCCCTGTACATCACGCCAATCCTGCATCCATTTGCTATAAAATGCGCCTAATTGATAGTTATACATACCTGTCTCACTCGTCGCATGGGCATCCCCTCCATACCCCATACGCTCACGTTGGGGGCAATCAACAATAAAACCACCTAATGAGAGATTCTCATAAGTCCATTTTATCGTGTTGTACATCCAATTCTGTAGAGAGTCGTCACTCTCAAAATGTGCGGCCTCTTTATAATCGCTACGAACAAGCCAACCTTTAATATCTCTTAAAGATGGCTTATACTTTAAGCCCTTGATAGTAACCCATCTACCCGAACTATAATTAAATTTATTCTTAAACATCCCCTCCCCACTTTTCCCAATAATAAATGAACTCCTAAGGTTGAATGTCATTTCTTCATGCTCTCGCTCAGAGTATAAAAAATCTATTTGGTCGCCTTCATTCCCTTTGAGCCTAATTTCAGTCCAGCCAGCAAAATTCACACCCATATCGACCTTGAAGGAACCATCTGGATTTTCTTTTATCTCTATCGGTTCAATTTCTTCAAACAGTCTGTTTCCTGGCATATTTTGTGAAGATAGCAACAAGGGAAGTGAGTAGACCTGAGCTGAGCTCCACTTTCCATCCTCAATAACCGCATCGGCCCAATTATCTTCCGCTTTCCTGTCATCCCATAACTCTCCCCCCATCTTACCGAAGTCCCATAGACCTATTAATTTATTAGGACTTGGTTTATATTTCCAACTATCATCTGTTATCAGGGTAGCTATCGGTTGGGCATGAGGTGTTGGGTTTTCTTCCTGATACATGTCTACTTGAGCAGTAACCAAAGGAGTGAGTGGCCGAGAGCCATCCACATCGTATCCGGGAAAAATTGACCATGAGGTTCCCAGCCAAATACCAATGACATTTTTTCCTTTGGTCAAAAGTTTTGCGATATCATAGGATACATATCGCGCCCTTTTGGTATGATCTGTCGCGACAGGTGCTAAGACTTCATCACCGACACGTTTACCGTTCACGTACAATTCATGATAACCTATGGACGCTACAAACATCACAGCTTTCTCAGGCACAGTCCCAAGCTCAAACGATTTGCGCAACCATGGATCCCAAATATTGTTATCTCCTGCACTAGGGTCAAATACTTCGTCTCCTCCTATCCACAGCCCTCTCCACGTATCATCGAGTATTCCGGTACTCCATTTACCACCTGAACTCCATGCCGATATATTGTTATCCTCATCCTTAATAGAAACGGCCCAATAATAAGTACGATCAGATGTGAGTGGCTTACCCCCATATTCAACCTGATTCATGTCCGAAGAATTTACCCAACCTGAATCCCATATGTCTCCTATTTTAGTCTGCATTTTCTCCGGAGAACTTGCCACAATAACTCGATAAGCCTTTTGCTTCTGTGAAAATTTGCCTTGAACCGTTGATTTTAACACCCAACTAAACCTCGGCTTTTCAATGTCTAACCCAATTGGACTATCAATATATTCTACTTGCAAACGCTCCGCAATTAATGGTGATTTTGTTGCATAAGATTGTGATGGAAGTAGTAAAACAAATAAAAAAACAACCGGCAAAATAACGCTAATTTTTTTCTGCACATTCATATTTATCGATTTATATGTGTTAAGTATCATTAACTCCCTAGTCAATAGAGAAGTTTGGCGCTGAAAACTGATAAGAACCAGACTGCACTGTTATTATAGTATAATCACTCTTCTTTTCTGACAATGTCAGAAAAGACCTTTTATTTTTATCTTCAGAAATCTCCTGTATACAATCCTTATCTACTAAGGGCAGTACAATCTTCCCATGTGTACCAGGTGGAATGTCAATGTTAAGTAGCAGATTTTTATCTTGTAATTCCCACTTAACCTCAACATCTCCATATATACTTTTATATTTGTCTTTTACCCAATCAAATTCATTGCTGATATAAGGTTTTATCACAAATTCTTTAAAACCGACAGACTCTGGAGCCTGTTGTATCCCCGCTAAACTTTCAAACAACCATTCCATTAAATGCCCTAACATCATATGGTTATTCGACACGAAACGAAAAGCCTGCCATGATTCAGTCAAAGCAGTAGCCCCATTTCTGATTTGATAACCATACCCAGGCACATCATCCCTATTATTCATTTCATAAATCACGTCTGATTGTCCGTGATCTGCTAAAGCTTTCAAGAAATAACGATACCCTATATCACCTGCTGTTAATGATTTCCCATCTTTTTCAACAGTATTGATTAATTGATGGAGTATTTGCTTCTCATGCTCCATTTCTACCAACCCCATATATAAGGGCATCGCTAACGATGTCTGACTATTTGTTGCATATGAAGCAGTTGACGGATCAAAGAATTTTTGATTAAATGCTTGTTTTATTTTGCTTGCTATATTCCTATACATATCTGCTTTGTCTTCCTGCCCCAATGCTTCAGCCACTTCAATGAGGATTCTTGCATCATAAAAATAGGTGGCTGTAGCTGTTAGAGATATCGGCGTTAGCTGAGACACTCCTGGTGGGTTAGGGCCGATGTCAAACCAATCACCTAAACCATGGTCTAAAATATTCTGATCAGCCTGAGATGTCAAGTAGGCAAAATAACGTTCCATCATAGGAAATGCCTTCTGTAGAATACGAATATCACCAAACCATTGATAATGATACCAAGGCATAATAATCGACGCACTCCCCCACTCTGGTGAATCTCGAAAACCACCTTCAAATTCGACATACTCAGGAACTATATCGGGCACTAAACCATTCTCCTGCTGCCCATCGATCATGTCATCAATTATCTTTTGGTAGAGGTGATAAATATCATAATTATATTGTATGGAATTACCAATAAGATGTGTTTGCTCTAACCACCCTAGTTTCTCTCTATGCGGACAATCAGTAGCAACACTTGCCAAATTACTTTTTATTCCCCAATTAATCAGGTGATAAATATCATTGAACAGCTTATTTGAGGTCTCTACCTCACCGATTCTTGGAGAACTATTCCGAGTGTGTATAGCATGAATGTCAAATTCATCAAAATCTTCTTCACTGAATTCAACCAATGCGTATCGAAATCCATAATAGGTAAACAAAGGTTTCCAGGATTCTCCCTTCAAACTACCCGAAGATATGTATTCAAAATAGAAAGGGCCGCCAGAGGCTTCTTGGTATGGCAGACCATCATCATCTAAGACTTCTGCAGGAGTGATTTTAATCTGTCTTTTGGCCGGCCCTCTAAATTGAATATTTATGATTCCTGAAAGGTTTTGCCCAAAATCATATAGATATTTATTGGGGGCTAACTGTTTCTTTGAGATAGCCTGAAAAGTTTCCATTTCACGAAGAGGATAACCTCGTTCACTCTTCATCTTCGGATTATAACTATTAAGTACCGCCACCTGATCCCATGATACCTTATTGTCCATATTGGGTTCGCACCAATAATTTATAAACTCATTTGCATCATAATCTTCGCCTCCGTATATACTACTAAAGGTAATGGCAGATGGAAGCGTTTCCCATGAATTATCTGTAACAATCTGTTCAGATGTACCATCCGCATAGTCAATTATCATAACGGCTTTAAAAATAGGCAGCTGATCTCCAATGACTATTTTTTTATATCGTTCGTTATTAATATATCGAAAGCCAGGGCCAACTATCGCTCCAATTACATTTGATTCAGGTATTAAATAATCATATACATCATACGTATTAAATAAAACAGTTTTCTGATAATTGCTCCAACCTGGAGATAAAAAGGAGTCTCCGACTTTCTTTCCATTAATATAAGCTTCGTATTGACCTAGTCCAGCGACATATAGGATTGCCGATGTCACTTCTTTTTTATGGATATTGAAAGATTTTCTAAATAATGGTACAATAGCTCTATCCTTGACTTTCTCCATTGATTTGTCATCTTTCAGAGCATGTACCCCCGGAAATAAGCGATCGTCTGGGGTTAGGGTATCATAAGCAATCCAATCACTTGTGTCCCAATCCTCTGGTGCCAAACTTGAAACAAAAGAAGATTCTGCACTCCAATTGGTCTCACCCTTATTTTTAATCCATAGTTTGACACGCCAAAAATAACGAGTGTGGGGCTGTAATTCTATCAGCAATGTAATAAAATGCTGTTGGTCGCTTTCAACACGACCAGATTGCCAAATGCTATTTTTTATCCCTTTAGTTTGTGTAAACACCTCAATAGCATATGCTTCTTGATAGATTCCATTTTCATCCGCTTCAATATTCCAGCTAACGGCAGGGTTTTCCAAGTCTATCCCTAATGGATCAATCTCCTGTTCAACTTTTAGGTCAATAATCCTAACATCTGCTTTAGCCATAATAATGCTAAAGCAGATTGATAGGATCAGAATATAGATTTCTTTGTTCATCTACATATTTTAAAAACACATACTAATATCCATTATTCTGTGTCAATTGATTATTTAATTGTAATTCTAAATAAGGAATCGGAAATATAAGACGGTTCTCATTTATCTGATATGAATTGTTAGTCAAATAATTGTACTTAGACTTCATTTCTATTCCATGAGCAGTCATAACTTCTATGGCCTTATCAGTACGAACGAGGTCATGCCATCTATGATTCTCAAATGCTAATTCTATTCTCCTTTCGTGAAGGATAATATCACGTAAAGCATTTTGTTCTGTTGTTATGATATTTGGCAAGGCATCTCCAGCCCGTTTTCTGACCTCATTCAAATATGGTAAAGCATCTGCACTATTTCCATTTTCATTCAAACATTCAGCCAACATCAGCAATACATTAGAGTATCTATATATAGGCCAATTATCATCTGTATTTCTCTCTCTGCTGTGTGCGTGCAAATATTTTTTAATAAAGGGCTTAGCGGTCTTTCCTGCTGGGGTAACATAACCATCACTGTCTTCAACAGATTCTATTACGAAACTCCCATCAGTGTCAATAATGCCTTCAGCTATTCCAATTGAAGCACTCTTACGACTATCTCCCTCCTCATATGCACGCATTAAATCATCAGTAGGAACGTTAAATCCTCCAAAATTAAGCGTGTTGGAGACAATTCCTGTTATTATCTCTACGTTTCTCGATTTAGGGATAAACCAATATGAGAACATACTATGTTGTCCTTGATCCCCCATCATAAATTGAACCTCGAATATAGACTCTCTATTATTTTTGTTTGCCGTATCAAACACATCCTCATAATTGGAAACAAGTTCATACCCCATTGTTGTCAGCGATCTTAATAACGGTTCAGCAGATTGAAAATCTTTTCTGGTCATGTAAATCTCAGCAAGCAATGTAGTGGCCGTACCTTTCGTTACCCTTCCCGTTTGAGGAAAGTTCGGCACTTCCAATCTTTCAATAGCATCTTCAACATCAGCAATTATTGTACTATATACATCTTCTACCGAAGAACGTGGGAGAAATGCATCATCTTCGGTTGTAACTTCAGTAAGATAAAGTGGAACCTCGCCAAAATAACGAACCAGATTAAAATAATAGTAGGCTCTTAAAAATTTTGTTTCACCAATAATCCTATTTTTAGCTTCATCCGACAGTTCACCATCTTCAATTCTACCTAAGATAGTATTCGCCCTAGATATTCCTATATATGAAGCATCAAAATACCCATTTGTCCATTGGTTCTGCGAATCATCTAAAAAGTCATCTATATTTTCACGGCGGACAATATGAATCCCCCTGTCTGGAGCATAGTAATCGTAATGCGTGTTATCAGAACGCATCTCACCCATTAAGTACCCACTTTCTCCTACTGTACTTCGTAGAACTTGGTAAACACCTGATAAAGCTTGCTGGAATTGTTCCTCTGTTTTATAAAAATCATTTGCACTTAATTCCGAATCTGGAGTTAAGTTTAAGAAATCATCTGAACAAGACGATAAAGCAAAAATAGCTGTTATATATATATAATATTTCAATTTCATGATATCAAATTTTAAAACCCTACATTTAAACCAATTGTAAACGTCCTTGGAACTGGATAAGCTGTTCTGTCCACACCTAAATAAAGTGGATTACTGCCACTCGCACTTACCTCTGGATTCGAATACGGATACTTTGTCAGCATGAATGCTTCCTGAATACTTCCATATACCCGTACTGACCTAATATAATCAGAGTTTAAGTTGAAGACCTTACCTACACTCACGTTTCTAAGAGATAAATAACTTGAGTTATGTACCCAACGAGAATTAGTAAAGCGGAACAATTCTGTTGTGCCAGTAAGCGTACGAGGAACTGAACCATTCCCGGGATTATCTTCCGAACGCCAACCTTCTAACATTTCTTTTCGCATGTTGAATACTCCATCAATATTCTCAATGTTTTCAAGTGCTCCAACCATAGTTTTAGAGCCAACCTGCCCTGCCAATAAAAAGCTAAGATCCCAATTCTTATACCGGAATGTATTATTAAGACCAAAAACAAAATCAGGATCGGGGTCGCCAATAAATGTTCTATCATCCACGTCGATGACACCGTCGCCATTGAGATCTTTCATACGCACAGTCCCCACTTCAGAAGAGATATGTGTAGGCTGGTTGTCAAACTCTTCCTGTGTCATGTATACACCATCGTACACATAGCCATAAAATTGTCCTATAGGATGCCCTACCGCTGTCCGACTATAGTCTTCTTGATTTTGAAAGCCTCCGATAGGTGTATCATTCGTTCCCAACTTCACTACTACATTTCTGTTAAAAGAGATGTTAAAGTCTGATTCCCATTGAAAATTCTCACGCATCATATTCTTTGTATTTACAGCTATCTCATGCCCCCAAAATTTAAACGTACCTATATTTGTAGAAATTGATGTAAATCCTGATGCTCTGGGCAATTCAATAGGATATAGCATACCATCCGTTATTTTATTATAATAGTCATAATGTAAGTTTATTCTATTATTGAATAAAGACAAATCAAGACCCAAATCCCACTGTTTTGTCCTTTCCCATCCTAACAAAGTATTACCCAATGATGTAATAGATAGACCTTGACTTAATATACTACCGAAGTTGTAATTCGTAGGTCCCATCATCGCTATGGAAGTATAGTTACCTATATTATTATTTCCCACTATACCATAGCTCGCTCTGGGCTTCAGGAATGAGATTGTTGTATTATTTTTAAGAAAATCTTCTTCAGACATTAACCAACCTGCTGAAACAGACGGAAAAGACCCCCATTTTCTATCGGAACCAAAACGTGACGAACCATCTCTTCTCATTGCTACTGAGAGTAAATATTTGCCTTGGTAATCGTAATTAGCACGTGCAATCAAGGACTCCAGTGACCATGAAGCTGTATTACTACCAGAATTTGTTACCGTAGCAGCTGCTGATAACCATGGAATCTCATCGTTAGGGAAATCGGTCTTGTTAAGCCATCCGCCTTGGGTCATATACCGCTGAGTGGTATAACCCACCAACACATCAATATTATGACCATTCATGGACTTTTGGTACGTCAATACATTTTCATTCAACCATGAATAATAGTTATTGGTATTATAAGCACCCGTTGCAAGTTGAGGTGGCGCAACAAATAGTCCCCCAGCTGCTGTTGAAGGGATAAACTGCTGTTGCACCCAATTCCCAATATCGTAATCAGCACGGACAGCAAAGTTCAAATCTTCCCAAATCCTATATTTAGCGGAGACATTTCCTAATAGACGGAATCTTTTGTAAGAATCTAACCTTTCTTTCACCACTCTAAGCCAGTTGGGATTTGCAAACATCCCAAATGTATTCGTCGTGAGAGGCAAGGAGCCATCTCCATCAACAGCCGGAGATATTGGACTTGTTATAAAGGCTCCATCAATCATCTGTCGTGAACCATCAGTATTAGTCATTGTATTATGATCTAATTGCAAAGAAGGTGCTACATTAAAACCAAAAGTAAGTCGATCATTTGGTCTATATTCATTATTTGCCCGGAACGAAAATCTTTCATAACCTGTATTTAACAATACACCCTGTTGGTTAAAATACCCCGCAGTCACTGTCGAACTAAATTTCTGTGTGTTAGCGGACAAGGACAATGAATAGTTTTGTATAGGAGCGGCTTTTCTAAAGAGGACATCATACCAATTTGTTCCTTCTCCGTATTGCTCTGGATTTCTATAATCTTCTGGGATCTCGGCAATCCCTGTTGCAGGATGTACCCAGCCTTCGTAACGAATCTTATCTTCGTAAAATGCTTTTTGCCATGTAGCAAATTCTCGTGCATTCATTACATCGGGTCGCCCACGTTGAGGTAAATATTGAGCTCCCACATAAGTAGAAAAATCAATAGAGACTCCTTCCCCCTTTCCTTTTTTAGTCGTTATGAGTACAACACCATTAGCAGCACGTGAGCCATACAAAGCTGTCGCTGAAGCATCTTTAAGTACAGAAAAGCTCTCAATTTCATCTGGATTAATATTATTAATATCCCCTGTTATTGGTTGACCATCTACCACATACAAAGGTGTATTTCCTGCATTCATAGAGGCTGCCCCACGAATCCTCACCGCCATACCTTGCCCCGGCCTACCTGTTGTTTGTGTAATTTGAGCTCCAGGGATTCTACCTTGAAGCTTTTGGGTAAATTGACCAACAGGCACGTCTCTCGTCTTTGTTGCATCAATTTCTGTAATTGCTCCGGTTATCTTTGATCGCTGTTGAGTACCATAACTAACTACAACTACTTCATCCAATGTTCTGTCATCTTTCGATAATGTGACATTCAAAACTTGTTGAGTTACATCTACAACGACATCTCTGTAGCCAATAAGTGAGAACCTCAGTTTTCCGTTCATTGGCGCTTCAATACTATACGCCCCTGCCTGGTCACTCTTCGTTCCTTGGGTCGTGCCTACGACAAAAACGGATACATCGGATAGAGGATTACCCTCTGCATCCGAAATAGTTCCTCTAACTGGGGGCTGTTGTGCCATAACAAAGGAAAATGATGTCAGATACATCACAACCCCCACTAAAATTCTTGTTAAAAATCTAATCTTTTTCATTAGTTTAGTTGGTTATTCGGTTTATATTAAAATTAATTGCTTAAGTATTTAAATCGAAGTTAATAGGATAAGACCTTATTGCCATCCTGTACTATCACGTAGAACATCCAATTATTATCTCTCCCTCTCTCCAGTTACTGCTTATCTATTTCTATTAGGTCAAAATCTTCCAATAATCCGTATTCATGCAGCTGATAGGTACTACCGCTATTATAGTCCTTTACATTTCTAAAATGCCAGGGTGAAACCATTCCAGGCTTAGGGTTATTATGGAAAGGACCTAAAGTATTTTTCAAGCTCCCCACAACAATTACCTCAACAGTATGTAGGCCCCCTTGATCTGGCGCGCTAATAACAGCTTCATGTGGAGGGTAACTAATATTGGCGGTTTCTATTCCGTTTATTTTTACAACAGCAGCCGTTCCTCGCCAATCGTTAAGTCGGACTTTATATTTTTTAGAAGGATCTAAGAACAATTTCTTTTTGTAAGAGACCGAAAAACCATAAAGAGGTCGACCGTTATCTTTCCAAGCACCCAGTTTAGGTTTTTCTTGATTTATTATCTTCCACCCTCTGTCTATAGCTTCTAATCCAAACGTCCCAAGCACATAAACCGGTTCAATTTCCGCAAGGATATGCATTGATTTCCGGCTTAATGTAAGTTTGTTTCTACCTGATTTTGCATACTTGGATATATCAAATACCCCTATGCCTTTATCTAAGAACCAGCCTCGATTATGATCTGTCAATACATTACCATTTAAAGATATTTGCCACAAACTATCTCTTTCAATAGCAACACGTAAAGAATCAAAAAGTGTATTCTCGTTTATATCGAAATAATAATCTACTTCGATGGGGCGATTTGATGAGAAGTTATTTTTCTTGATGGTTTCATCTTTATACTGAACAGAAGTGCTCCATGGATTTCCATCCCTAAAATCGAAATATTTAAATAACTTATCAGAGGCATTATAAACATGGAGATTACGTTCATGATGATTCTCAATTTTAATATCACAGAAATCAATCGTTAAAACATTATCATCAATATATTCAACCTCTGTAGGGATATCTATTTTCCGGTCTTTCTCTAACAAATCTCGATTTTGAACATCAATATTTTCTGTCTCTTTTAGTGAACTCTTAGAGAAAAAAAGCAATATACTTTCAACAGGCTGCAAAGAGAGCCTTAATTGATTATCTATTATTTCTGCATCAAAAGGTTGGATCTTACCTGTAAATAAATCTAACTGATAGATATGATTAAAATCTTGTTGGAGAAGTACTTCTATTTTATTATCCAAACTAGAGTTGCTAAAAAATAGTATTTCTCCCTCGCTTACTATTCGCCTATGATGATATAGATGTTTCGTCGAATTTCCTTGTTCAATAATTTGATACTTCTCCGATAGTCTTTTAACATCCAATTCCTTAATCAATCGTTTATTCAATTCATTTAATTCCGTCATCCTTTCCTCACCATTGATAAATTCTAATTTATTAAGGGCGTATACTTGACCATTATTAGCTACGAATTCTTGTAATAATCTATAAGTACCTGCATCTATATTCTCCATTCCCGGAGGAATAATAACAGTCTTGTATTTCCTTTTTCCTATGACAAATTGATTGCCTTTTACACTCCCTCTATCCTTAATTATATTCTCAGAGCCTAAGTCGTATTCTACTTGATTATTTTCTAAGTGCCTCACAAAGGATTGAAAATCGCCACCAATTTTGTTTCTCCTTGTATTATCTCCTTCGAAAGTACTATACATCCATGTTGTTGTAGTCGGCTCTATCACCAATATATCATTGATCTGCTCTCCAGTAGAAAGGGCTAATGAAAGTCTCGCGAAATAATCATTCAAATCCCGATAATAAGGCCACCATGGGTTATGATAGGAGAAAGACGGGGGATAATCATACTTACGTGCACCAGTAATACTCATAAAAGATAAATGCTGATTTAGTGTGTTTACACCCAAGGCATATTGCCAGTCGCCAAGCCGTTTCATATCTTTAAAAGACAATTCCCAACCTGCTCCTCCGTATGTTTCACTCAACGTACGTTTAGCACCAATTTGATTTGCTACACTTGAAAGCTCTTTAACCGCTCTAATGTTACCAAATTGTGCGTTTGGACTTTCCTCGTCAAATTGGTTAAATAGCATATCGATCCCAGGCCGCTGATGCCAAGCATACATAGCCATGTTATCACCACCGTGATTAGGATTAGGCCAACCATGTTCCCAGTAATGCCCTGTCCACTCTAAATTCCGTTGAGAAGTGTATTCATACCACGGTTTAGACCAACGATCAATAAATAGTTGTAGCAGTGTTTCATAGTAATTATGGCGGACTCTCTTCCAATCCCCTTTTTCCACGTAAAGACTTGGCAAATGGTCTTCAAGTGCATAACCCCATTTTTCCTTAAAAATGTTAAATAAATCTGGTGTCCAACGAATATTATTGCGCCCCTGCACCTCTATATTAGGTTCATCTGTAAATACCCCTGGTACAACTTTTCCAAATTCTTCTCCAATATGCTTTTCATAACCCTTCATGGTAACTTCCATAAACTTCTCAGCCACCCCTTTTACCATGACATCGACATAAGAGTACCCTCCATACCAAGCAGATTGTTCATAATTCTGTTTTTTAAACACATAATAGATTCCTTTTGTATGATGATCTACTAAAGGATCTATATTTTTGAAGATTCCATCAGAAACCTCCTGTATGAGTAAAAAGGTATTGTCATCTCGTTTATATGTATCCGCTATCTCAAGGTTAAGCATCTGTCCTTGGTTATAAGATTCAGGCATTTGCGCAGGGACGTGCCCACCGGCGAATCCGCTTGGATAGGAATTTTCATCATAAATCCAAACTTGTAAATCTAACTTCTTAGCCTGCTCAACAGTATATCTATATTTATCAAACCATTCTTCCGAAAGATATGCTGTTATTAATCCGGGTCTTGGGTGTACAAATACACCTCCAAATCCCTTGCTTTTGAGGTCTTCCAGAAAAAAATCTATAATTTCATAAGATACATCAGTATTCCAGACCCAAAGTGGTGCACTTCGATATTCTTTTCCTGGATTTTGAAATTCTTTTTTTAGAGCTTGAAAGCTATCTTGTGCTTTTATCTCCCCTCCAATTATCGAGAATAAAAGGAGCACAATTTTAACAACATTTTTCATAGTTAACATATTTGAATTACCTCCATATTCATTAGTTGTCCGATCTTAAAAAGTTTTGATGCAACATGTCCGACTCCTATCGCGCAGTGGTGGGAAGGGCCGTACGCACTCCATTTTTCAACAAATTCCTGTACGGATATATTAAATTTATATCGGCTGTTGGTATTCCCGATATGCAAAATCGGACCATCAACGCTTTCAGCTTCGGCAACTAAGAGAAAAAGAGATCCGCTATCCCCTTCAACCAATGACAACAGTGTAACTGGTCCTTTTTTAACTGTCATCTCAACAGACAGACCTTCTCCAACTTTCCCATGGTACACCTCTAAAGGTCTTACCTTTATATTGCTCTCAGCAATTTTGATATGCCCAGGGCCATCATGTCCCATCAGAATAACATCACTATCGTAATCCATTGCATAAAACTCAGTAAAAGAGCCTCCGACACCCAATAGATCCAAAATTTTCATTGCTTGAACATTTTTGACCTCATATTCTCCTGCGATAGGGACTCCTTTTCCCGTTAGCAATGATGCTCCTAATATTAAAGAACTTATAAGTGCTTTATTTTCTTTCTCTCCTTTATAATAATAAGCTATGGATCCCAATTTATAGCGATTCACTAATCTATCTAAACTCACTCCGGTAATTGCCGCTTGCTCCAGGGCATAGTCACTACAATCTTCTCTGATATCAAAAAATTCCCGAAACTGCTGAATTTTTTCTCTTATGTCATCCGTATTAGATCGAACTTCGTTTGCTATTTCAACAATTTCATCCACTTCCAACAATTCAATATGTCCTCCAAAATATTTATACTGATTAGTTAAGTCCGTATAAACATCAACCATCCCGCTATAGTAATGCCCTATAAGACCCAACCTATTGACAGATAATTTATATACGACATGCGCAGCTTCAATCCATTCATTTATTGTGGACCAAACAGCAGAATTTTCCGACAGAACACCTGTCACTTGATAAAAGCGAATCCCAATTCTTTTAAAAACATTGGATATTTCCGGAACAGGGCAGGCAGAGCAATACTCTAACCATTTTCCGGTCATATCTCTTCGATTTTTTAATTGATTAAATGCAGTATAATCTATGGCATTATGAGGGGATAAATTGAGTATAACTACCGGAACTTTACAGCGCTGAACGACAGGAACGACTGTAGCGGATAGTGCGTATGTCGAAACGTATATAAAAATAATCTGTACAGATTCTTTATAGAAAGTGAACCCTAATTCAAAAGCTTTATCAATCGAGTCTACTATTCCCCCATTGACGACTTGATAATCAGATTTATCAATATGTCCCGCAACAATCTCAAGATTACCTTCCAGCTGTTCTTTCAATCCATCAAATTGTTCCCAATACGTATCAAGACCTATCGCAAACAGACCAATTTTAAAATTAGCTCCATAAATATCATGTGGGTAAATATCCTCTGACATAGTGTGTATTAAAATTTAAGACAGTTTTTAAGTTTATATCTTCAAACATATAGAATAGATAATAATTAACCGTCCTGCACCATCCGTTACTAATCGGTATCCCTTGAACTATAAAAGAACAGTACTTTCCAGTTTATATACTCAAACACATCAAATAGGAAATAATTAACTAATATGAATTGCTATTGACTAAAGGATTTTTAGGAATGTAGTTATCCTTATAATCACTTAATCCGCCTAAGTGTAAAAGTTACAGCTGCCTTATTGTTAGTTTCTATAGTTAACGATCCGTCAGGAAGTACCAGGACATTTTCTCGAACCCCGTTACTCTCTTTCTCATATTTTGTATTCGGTATAAGTCCTTGCAGTGTAAACGTTTTTTTGCTATTATTCTCAACTGTCCATTGATAGAGGTCAGCATCCCAATGTTTTACTTGCAAATCGGTAAAACCAGAAGATTGTGAGTTCAGGATCAACTTTGTTATTTCCTTATTATCCGGATAATAAATCAGGTTATTGCCTGATTTCCCTACACCAAATGCACCACTACTTCTCACTGCAAACTCTGACGTACGCAGTCGATAATCCTCTACGCTAAGTGAAACTTCATATACCGTATCCCTCATTGTATAAGAAAATGATGTCCCATTCAACTCTGGAACCATATTAGGTTCCAAACCTATCCGATTCCATTTGGGTTTTACTCCGTAGATATCACTGTAAAGCGCTGTGACCGTAGTACTAATCCCTGCAAGAATATCTGTTCCCAATCCTTTTTGATCCTTTCGGCTATATCTTTGCGATGAGAGTCCATCTTTACGATACTGAGCCAAAATATTACGTATATACTTCACAGCCAGATTTCTATCAAATTTAACATATGAACGAACTCCTAAATACCCCCACGTAGGAAAGATATCCCCATTTTCATACCGCGGAAATGGCCAATTATTAGCGTGAACTTCTTCTCTCTTGAAAGAGTCAAAACATAATGGCCAATGAAAGAGATTTTCTTCGGTGGTTCGTTGTTCTATATTTTCCAAAATAATTTGTATACGTTCAGGATCTTCACAGATTCCAAAAGCTATAGCCGCGAAATTCACCGGAGTCACAAGATTATCACCACGAACAGTTCCATCTTTATCACGCCAATAGATGTATTGCTTCTTTTCTTCAGACCAGAAACCTCCATCCTCAATACTTCTGTTAAATGCTTCTTTTAGGCGATCAGCAATCCGCAAATAGTAGTCTGCCTTCTCAAAGTCACCTAATATACGTTCACATTCCGCCCATTGAATAAGTCCTTCATACATTTGAGCATTCACAAATGCATTTTCAAAACCTGCCCAAACAATATCTAACCAATCGCTCGCCTTTTCTTCAGAAATATTATTATTTACCATTTCGAAGATACCGTTCCTGTTACTGTCCCTTCGTATCAACCAGGCTAAAGCACGCTCACAAGATGTTTTATGCTTCTTTAACCACTCAACATCCCCTGTTTGTTGAAATTGTTCTGCGGTATTTATAATGTATCCTGTTTGCGAATCTACAGTATATCCCCATTTAGCTTCATAATAACCCGTCTCTAAATTATAAGTACCAGGTATTTCATCACCAGTAACATCGTGCCAGCGAGATAGAACGCGACCGTCATCGAGCATTGCCAAATCACGTTCTTGATCGAGGGTGAACGATAGATTGTCTGTATAGTTTTTATCGTTAAGCGCTAAACCGATTTGTGCGAAAAAAGGTTCGTGTAAGCATTTCCAATTGGTGATCCAACCGTTAGCTCCAACAATCCCATTATCTACAACCCCATAACGTCCAGTAGTGTTAAGTAGCTCGCGGACCGCATCCACATCAATACCAGGAAGCGATCCCCGATCATAAGATTCCAAGTAGTTTATATAAGCTAACTCAAAGGTTACACGCTGTATTCCTTTTTTCATCTCAAAAGGTGCGAATACATCTTCCTTACCATGTACAAAGCGACTTAAGTTGTACTTTTGTTTCAACTCCATGTCTGTTACGATATGTGCGCACGCAAAATTCCCTTGCTCACCATGTGTGTATTTTGTTGCGACAACTTGCTCTTGCTCAGTATGTACAGAAACTCTAAAAGCATCTTCTTGACCTTCATTCCAAAATGTAACACCGCCAGTATGCACGCCATAGGTATCGTTAACGGTTGATAAATATTTTGTCCACACCATGCCCCCATTATCCAGAATTCCTCCTTTCCATGTATTCAATTTGGCAAATTGCCAACTCGGCATCGCCATATCTTCTAAGTATAAATTATTAGGATAAGTACGGCTAATGGTCCAAAAAACATTCCCATCGACAATGCTGAATTGCCAAGATTCCAATACATTTCCCAATTTTATGCCTTCCAGAATCAACATCTTTTCTTTTTCAGTTACAGTAACTTGCTGTGGCTGATCCCATGACGACCATCTTGTATCTATTGTCTTAAGAGCGGTAAAAACCCCTTCCGGCGCAAGTATATTCTTGCTATTTATCTTTAATTCACTGATTCGGCAGCCAGAAGAGTAATCTACACCTAAAATAAGTCGATTGTCTCCTGAATTTATTTGGATGGTTTTTGATTTTGCATCATGTATTATTTGCGCCTCAACTGATAAAGAGAAAATAACGAGCGACGCTAAAAGTAAAAAACGAAATATGTTCATCATAAAATTATATTATCAATACGTTTATAAACCAGAGACTTCATACCTCTTTTGAAGTAACTCCTTCATCCAGCAATTGAGCTCATACTGATTTGCAACAGGTTGAGTCGTATATGGAATATAAGCCATATAGGGTGGCGGTCCGAATTCAGGGGTAATAGTTGCACGAGTACTGTCCGATTGTATCAGATGTTCAATCCACTTATCCCACCATGACAAATGATGGAGTAATGCCTCTTGATTTTCTGTCGTTCTGGGATCTGTAACCTGAGGTCCTTGTGTAAACCCCACACGAGCATGTATATGTTCCGTATGTCGAATAGCTAAATCAACCGCTTCTTGCTGGTCTTCCAAGTAACTTTCCGATACACATACCCAATGAGAAATATCCAACGCCAATTTCAGTGAAGGAAAAGCAGTCAGATAGTCTTTGACAACATGCGCAGCATACGACCATTTGTTACGATGTGTTTCGTGAATAATAGGTATAGCAGATTCCTGATATATACGGTCACACAGAGCAAAACAAGCCTCCATTTGATCTATACTATAATATTCTCGACCTGTTTGAGAAACTATAAATTCTGGCTTTTTAGTTGTGGTTTGATACGACAATAAGGTGTATAGATTACGTTCTAAAGCGTCCAGATATCGTTTAAAATCTGCCCCTTCCTGTAGTTCCGCATGAAGCAATACATAGGAAAGTCCTGTATCGTCAAGCGTAGCTAACATATCTTTATTTTTAGCCATGTCTTCTAAAGGGAACACCTCCACTCCTTCAAAACCATCGTGCTTGATTCGTTTGGCAAATGTGGGCCATGCTATATCTTCTGAACCCCAACGCGGACAATAAAAATCTATACGCATTACATCACGATTTATAGATCAGCGGGTTCTGCTCATTATCATTTAGAAGATCACCTACTTGCAATGTTTTAACATAGTCATCTGGAAGTACATTCGGAATGCCATTATACACATTTCCATCCGGCATATAGGCACAGGTCATGGCTCTACGAAAACCAGGAGTCATATTAGCATGTGCTCCATGAATTGTCAACCCATTATGAAATGAGCAACTACCTGCTTTCATAACAGCGGCTTTTGGCTGACTTTGCTTAAATTCTGGGTAAATTTCAAATATACCCCCCATATTCTTTCCAATTCCAGCATTCTCAAATGTGGTTTTCTTATGCGATCCCGGAATAAAAAATAGGCAACCATTTTCCAAGGTCACATCATCTAAAGCTACCCAAATAGACAATGCACGTCGGTCTGAAAAAGACCAGAATGGTGTGTCAAGGTGCCATGAAGTTGGATTGGCCCAAGGGCGTTTGATAAGTGCCTGATCATGCCAAATGCGGATACCATCGGCTCCAGAGAGCTCTGCTGCCATCTTACCAATACGCTCATCCAACATAACCTCCTTCATTTCTTCACTTGTCTGCCAAAGGTTCAATAACTGATCGAATACATTATTGAAATAGTTAGCATCTTCATTGATACCGTCGTCCTCGCCAATACGAATAGTTTTCCCAGGCATCTTCAGCCCATTGCGCTGGCTGACTGCTGTTTGTACAGCATCACGCCATTGTTCCAATTCCTCAGAGTTTAAAAAGTCTTCAATAATGATGTAGCCATTTTCCTGGTAAAAATCCAGTTGTGCCTTACTTAAGGTAGTGTTCATAAAAGATTTATTTTTGTCTAAAATTGATTAATCAAAGATAGAACATCGATCCATCAACAAAATAACATATATGACATTATTTTTGCACTTTTTGATATTTTATAAATAACTTTAAGTATTCTAATTAAGAAGAGTAAAGAATGGAAAATTATCATAAATATTTGAATATTAGTGAATCAGAATACAATTGGGGATTTTATATCAATACGGTTGGTTATTCCAAAACCAATAGAAACATGCATTATCCTGACACGTGGCAACATCCGACAGACCATGCTTTCTCTTGGAATAAAGGCCGTATTTTAGACGGATATTACATTGTCTTTATTACCAGTGGACACGGTATATTTGAATCAGCAGAAACGTCAAAATATGTTGTGGAAGCAGGTTCATGCTTTATTCTATTTCCCGGAGTCTGGCACCGCTATAAACCAGATCCTTCTATTGGATGGGAGGAATATTGGGTAGGATTCGACGGCAGTTATCCGCAACAGACGATTACTAAATTTTTCGATCCAAAAGATCCTATCATAAAGACTGGTCTAAACAAAGAATTACTCACAGCATTCACACAACTTCTGGGTTTGGTATCACAAGCACAAATCGGCTATCCACAACTTATTGCAGGCATCACAATGCAGATACTTGCGCTATTGAATAGAGTTAAGCTCACTGAAAATACAGAAAACGATCCAGAATCTGTCTGGGTATCGCAGGTTATTTTTCTTTTACAACAGCAGCTTAATGATAATATAAATATGGAAGAACTCGCCAGTCGGTTTCCTATCAGTTATTCCAAGTTCAGAAAGGTTTTTAAAAAATACACGGGCACATCTCCGAATCAATATCATCTTGATTTACGCCTCAATAAAGCCAAAGAATTATTGGAAAATACAAATATGAACATTAAGGAAGTCGGGTATTACACAGGTTTTGATTCACCTCATTATTTTTCTCGATTATTCAAAAAGAAGTTTGGGAATTCACCAAAGGGCTTTCGATCAGTTTAACTATACAACAAAGTTGATGTCCTTACGACCTTCAACCTTGTTGTATACTGATAACGGCTTAATTCTTCCAGATTATCTCGTGGGCTCCAGCCTCTATATTTTTCCTATTACCATCCGGCAATATCACAGTTCCGCTGCTATTTGGTGGAATAGTTACTTCCAGAATTACGGTTTTGCCTTTTCTATGCCAGCTACTTTTTATTTCGCCATAAGGTCCGTTATAGCTAACCTCAAAATTATTTAAAGCCTCAGCAAAATGAGGTTTAATAAGCACATGCTTAAAGCCGGGTTGGTTCTCATCGGGTTTAATCCCTCCTAAACATTTAAAAAACCAGGCTCCTATCTCTCCAAACATCATGTGGTTATCAGAGATATCGCGTGTTGCATGCAGATCCCAGTTTTCCAGAAAGGTAGTTGCGCCGGCTGCGATCCATGCGCCCCAAGACGGGTAAGTGTCTCGTGAAGCAAGGGTGTACGCCATCTCCGGATAACCATTCTCACTAAGGGCATTCAGAATAGCTTTGGCACCCAGAACTCCCACATCAATGTGGCTACCGTCCTGTTTAACCCGTTCGAACAGTTTTTGGGCGACTTTCTTCACATATTCGTTCGGTACTACGCCCCACATTAAAGGCATACTTAGCTCAGTCTGCGTTCCGGAAGCGTAAATTCCTGTTTCCTGATTTAAGTATTTTTTATTAATTGCGCCCTTAATACGGTCAGCAAGTTGACTATAATGCGTAGCGTCATCCTCTTTA
>Ga0079224_100001283_pt1 | contig 28436 bp, 23 predicted proteins | sample Stecom2015_FD_80414 | JGI IMG/M metagenome (GOLD analysis project Ga0079224, IMG submission 80414) | Agricultural soil microbial communities from Utah to study Nitrogen management - Steer compost 2015 | ecosystem: Environmental > Terrestrial > Soil > Agricultural land | place: USA: Utah... | reverse complement strand
CGGTGGGTACGACGTCGACGACCGCCTGGCCCAGCGCGGGCCGGACGTCGTCCCACAGCCCGGCATCACAGAGCATGCCGGACACCGTGACGACGGGATCGTCCGTCATTCGCCGATCTTCCTCGGAACCAGCGCATACGGAGCGACGTAACCGTTGTGGTCGAGCGCGATCCCGGTGTCGGCCGCGGCCTTGGGCACCTCGTCCTCCCACTGGAGGCGCACCCGGCCGTCGCCGCTGTTGATGACGAGCATCGACGCCGTGTCGTCGCCGGCGTTGCGGATCGAGCGCCATGCCCCGCGCGGCACCGAGAGCATGTCCCACGGTCCGAGGAGGACGGTGACCTCGTCGTCGGTGTTGAGGGTGACCTCCCACTCGCCGTCCTTCACGAGCAACACCTGCGTCTCGTGGTGGCGGTGGGCGCGCATGCCCTTGCCGGGATCGGCGCGCAGCCACGCGACGTTGTGCCCGTGCGGATTGTGGATCGGCGGCTCCTGGTGCCGGTCCTCGGACATCCCGTATCCGATGACGAGGGCCAGTTCGGCCCCGCCGCCGGGCAGCAGGCTGTCGAGGAACGGGAGGGACGAGAACTCCAGTTCGTCGAGCGAGGCCACCCGCTTGCGCATCTGCTCCACCGAGTAGCTGCGCAGGCTCGCGATCTGCTCGTCGGTCATCGGTTGCACGAGCTCGTCGGGATCCGGCCGCTCGTCGCCGGCCTCGGTGTCGATGAGCGTGCTCTCGGTGGTCAGGTAGAGACCGTGCTCGGCGGCCTGACGCAGCACCGACGGCCCCCAGATGATGCCGCCGGTGTCGTCGTGCCCGAGCGTGGTGAACAGCCAGCCGTCGTCCGGTCCGATGTTGGTGAACCCGCGGAAGATCCACGTCGGAAGCGAGGCGATGTCGCCCTCACGCAGGACCAGCTCGCCGTCCTTGCCGTCGGCTCCCCAGCGGAGCAGGAACTCACCGCGGAAGCAGTAGAAGACCTCGGCGGTGAAGTGCAGGTGCAGGTTGTTGGTGATGCCGTGGGGCATCGCGGCGGCGCCGATGTTGTAGCCGTGCGGCTCACGCAGGTTCACGACCTGATCGGAGTTCTGCGACACGCCCGGCCCGATCATCGCGTAGTTCTCCTTGCGATCGGACCCGGGCGTCCGGCAGTCGATGAACGCCTGGTTGCAGGAGACGAAGTCGCTGCGGCGGATGGTGCGCCTGCTCGCCTCGGCCTCGGTCACGATCACGGAGTCGTTGTACGCGGTCACGTCCGTTTGCTTCATACGTATGCACACTAGTCGGAGCGGGGTGCTCGTTGTCAACCGTCACCAGGGTCGGCTGGGTCGAGATGCGTGCGAGGACGTATGCTCTGACCGGACGAGAACGGGGAGGACTACGTGGGGATCACCAGTCGCGACGTGGCTCGACTGGCAGGCGTGTCGCAGCCGACCGTGTCGAGGGCGCTCCGCGGGGATCCCCGCGTGTCGGCCGACACCGTGCGCAAGGTACGCACGGCGGCCGAGGCGCTCAACTACGTTCCCAGCGAGGCGGGCCGCAGCCTGTCGACGCGGATCAGTCACCGTATCGGCGTCCTCGTCACCGACCTGACCAATCCGTTCTATCCGCACCTCGTCGGCCCCCTGCACGACGAGCTCGAACGGCTCGGCTACCGCATGATGCTCTTCACCGAGCGGTCGGAGGCGACGGCCGCGGCGGACCGGCTCGTCGACCGGTCGATCGACGGCCTCGTGCTGGCCACGTCCACACTGGATTCGGGGCTGCCCGCGGAGCTGGATCGGCGCGGACTGCCGTTCGTCTACCTCAACCGGGAGGGCACCGTCCCCGCCGACGCCGTCGTGGTCGACAACCGTCGAGGTGGCGAGCTCGTCGCCGAGGAACTGGTCCGTGCGGGACACACCCGCATCGGTGCGATCTTCGGTCCCGACAACACCAGCACCGGTCGCGACCGGGAGATCGGCTTCCGGCAGGGGCTGGCCGATGCGGGGATCGCCCTGCGTCCGGCCCACGTGCGCCACGGCCCGTTCGAATTCGAGACCGGTGCCGCCGCGTTGGCGGAACTGTGGGCGGCCGACCCGGCTCCGACGGCCGTGTTCTGTGGCAACGACGTCGTGGCGATCGGCGTGATCGACACCGCGCGGCGCCTGGGCATCGCGATCCCGGAACAGCTGTCGGTCGTGGGCTTCGACGACATCCCCATGGCCTCGTGGGCGAGTTTCGAGCTGAGCACCGTCCGCCACGACCTCGACGAGATGGCGTGCACGGCGGCGAGGTTGCTCGTCGCCAGGGTCTCGGGGGATGACGCCGTGCTGGACGCGTCGCCGGACCCGAGTGCCGCCGGCGACGGTAACCCCGCCGACGGGGCGGCCGTGGGGAACGGTCGTCGTACCCGCGGTGTGCCGGGCGAGGAGGGACGCGCCGCCGGTGAGCCGCGGCGCGTCACGCTCACCCCGCACTTCGTCGCGCGCCGCACGCACGGCGCCCCCTCCGGCGAGAGCTGATCCGCCGCCCAACAGTCGGCGAAGCCGCGTTACATACGCAGAATCGCCGGTTTCCGTAGCGTCTCGAGTTCCTCGGCTCCGATGGGGAGCTACAAGATCGCAGGTCATTGCCGCTTCGTGGCGTCCGCGTATCGCGTCGGGACAAATCGGCCCGCGGGCATTGTCCCGCGAGTGTGAATACGCATACACTGCGCGGCACCCCAATCGTGCCGTTCTCCCGGCAGAGGAGGTCGACCTTCGATGGTGGCATCCACCGTCCCCCCGCCGCGCAGGCGTTCCGGCTGGCGCCGACGTGCCGAGCCGTACATGCATCTGGCGCCTGCGCTGCTGGCCATCGGACTGACGACGCTGTATCCGCTCGTCTCCGCACTCATCACCAGTTTCCGGCACTGGCGCCTGAACGAGAGTCAGGAACCCGGCGAATTCGTCGGTGTCGACCAGTACAGCCGGGTGTTCACCGACGACACGTTCTACAACAGCGCGTGGGTGACGTTCGAGTTCACCGCGATCTCCGTCGTGCTGTCCGTCGGGATCGGACTCGGCATCGCGCTGATCCTGAACAATCGGACTCGGCTCAGCGCCTTCACCAAGGCGTTGCTGATCCTGCCGTTCGCGGTGGCCCCCGCGCTGAAGGGCTTCTCGTGGCGGTTCATGCTCAACCCGGACACGGGCGTCTACGACAAGATGATCGACACGGCACTGCCGTTCGTCGGTGACATCAACTGGCTCGGTGATCCGTTCTGGGCGTTGATGGTTCTCGCGCTCACCGAGGTGTGGGGCTGGGCACCGTTGATCGCGCTGATGCTCCTGGGCGGGCTCGGCTCAATCTCGCCGGAGGTCCGCGAAGCGGCCAAATTGGACGGTGCCTCACCGTGGCAGGAGTTCTGGCGCGTCACGTTCCCGCTGCTGCGGCCGCTTCTGCTCATCATCGTCTTCCTGAAGGCGGTGTTCTCCATGAAGATCTTCGACCAGGTCGTCACGACGACCGGCGGTGGGCCCGGCCGTGCGACCGAGAGTCTGAACTTCTACGCATACTCGCAGGGCTTCACGTTCCTCGACATCGGATACGCCTCGGCCGTGTCCTGGGTGATCGTGGTCGTGCTCGGCGCGCTCGCCGCCCTGTATCTGATCGCGATGGCCAGGCAGGAGGCGACATGACCGACACGGCCGTGAAACCCGAACCGGAGGCCGCGCCGCGGCAGGCCCCGCCGCCCCCGCGGAGGCGGCCGCGTTCCCGCGGCGCCTGGGCGACGGTGCGCTCGGTGGCACGCGTGCTGACCACGCTGGCCATCCTGTTCTTCGTGCTCTTCCCGATCGTGTGGATGGCGATCACCGCGTTCAAACCCGCTCGCGATGCGTTCTCCACGTCGCTGATCTTCTCGCCCACGTTGGAGAACTTCGCCGCCATCCTCGGCGGAGCCAGTGACCTGACGTCGGCGTTGGTCAGCAGCGTCGTGGTGGGCGTGGCGACCACGGTCGTCGCCGTCCCGCTGGCGTTGCTGGCCGCCTACGGCTTCTCGCGGTACCGGTTCCCCGGCCACCGCGCGATGTTGCTGGCGATCGTGGCCACGCAGTTCATCCCGGGGGTGGCGATCGCCCTGCCGTTCCTGACGCTCTTCCGTAGCCTCGGCCTCATCGACACCCACCTGGCGCTGGTGATCGTCAACCTGTCGATCGTCGTTCCATATATCACCTGGTTGCTCAAGGGATTCGTCGACGGGCTGCCGACGGAGATCGAGGAGGCGGCCCGGATCGACGGGTGCGGACAGGTGGCCCTGCTATGGCGCGTGATCACGCCACTGGCTGCCCCGGGCATCTTCGTCGCCGCGGTGTTCTCGTTCCTGCTGGCCTGGAACGAATTCCTGTTCCCGACCTTCCTGTCGCGTTCGGACGCCGAGACCCTTCCGGTGGCGCTCATGACACTGGTGCTGCCCGAAGGTGTCGCATGGGGACAGATGGCGGCCGCGGGGCTGCTGGTGATGGCGCCGATGTTGGTGATGGCCTTCCTCGTGCGCAGGCACTTCGCCGAGGGCATGACGATGGGAGCGGTGAAATGAGGCGCACGCGACGTACGGGCAGGAGCGTGGCGGCGCTGGCCGTCACCGCGATGCTGGTGGCGGCCGGGTGCGCGGCCGGCCCGAGCGAGGAACAGTTGCTGGACGCGGTCGCCGAGGCGCCCGCAGGCGACATGGGACTGCTCGAGGGCAAACCCTACGACGGCACCCACATCCGCCTGCTGAGCTGCTGCAAGACGACCGCGCAGTTCGCGGCACTGCAGGAGAAGACCGACCGCGAGTTCACCGCCAGGACGGGCATCACCGTCGAGTGGGCGAACATCCCGTACGAGTCCTACCTGCAGCAGATCGTGGCCGAGACCGCCATCGGTGGTGGCACCTACGACGTCGTCGTGTGGCCCGACGCCTACGGCGCGTCGGCCAAGATCGGCCTGCAGCCGCTGAACCGGGTGCTGAAACAGGCCGGCCGGTCGATCGAGGAGTTCCCTCCGCCGTTCCAGGAGGCGGCTCGGGCCGGTGACGACCGCACGATCTACGGACTGCCGTTCCGCGGGTTCTCCTACAACTACTTCTACCGCGAGAGCGAGTTCGAACGGTTGGGCATGAAGCCGGCCTCGACGTGGGACGAGTTCGGCGAGCAGCTGGATCGGCTCGACGGCGCGAGCCAGCGGTCCGCCCTGGCCGGTCAGTACGGACGCAACGGCGGGCAGAACCTGTACACGTGGCTGGCGATGCTGTGGAGCAACGGCGGCGAGGTGCTCGACGAGCGCGGCGATCCGGCGTTCACCAGCCCGGAGGCCGTCGAGGCCACCGAGCGGTACATCGATCTGCTCAGGGACGGCCACAGCCCGCCCGCCTCGGTGAACTGGACCGAGACGGACGCGACCCAGCAGTTCGAACAGGGTGCCAGCAACTCCGTGTTCACGTGGGCATGGCAGATCGACGACTTCACCGACCCGGGCAAGGTGCAGCCCGAGGTGGCCGACGACGTCGGCGTCGCGCCGCTGCCGGGGTGGGGCGACAAGCCGTCCGTGACCTACGGCTACACGTGGCTGATGGGCGTGCTCAACACGTCCGACAACCAGGGCGCGGCGTGGGAGTACCTGAAGTGGGCCACGAACGCCGACGTCGAACGCGACATCGCGCTCGACAAGTCCGACCCGGACAAGGCCACGAGCGTCGTCGTGCACACGGAGAACATGCGCGACGAGGAGGTCAACGCGGCCAACCACGGGCTGCCCGCCGTGCAGGAACGGGCACTGCGCACCGCCAGAACGGTGCCGATGACCATCGACTGGCCCCAGATCCAGGACGTGCTCGAGGTGGCGATCAACGAGATGGCACACGGCGGCGACGTTCGCACGCAACTGGAGAAGGCCGCGGCCGACGTGCAGGCGCTGCTGGACCGGGGCCGCGGAGGGGATGCCTCGTGAGCACGGTGAAGCCGGTGGCCTACGAGCCGTACCGGGACCCGGAGGAGTTCATCGTCGAATGGACCGACCGGATCTGGGTGCGTCGCGGCATCGGGACGATCCGGGAGAACTACGCGGCCGACGCGATCGTGCACGGCGCCTACGGCACGGTGCGCGGCGTCGAGCCGGTGGTGCGCTCGACCCTCACGAAGATCGCGGCGTACCCGGACCGGGTGGGACAGGCCGAGGACGTCGTGTGGGAGCCCCGTGGGGACGAGGCGTTCCTCAGCTCCCACCGCGTCTTCAGTTCGGGCACGCACACCGGGATCTCGGCGTACGGACCGCCCAGCCACCGCGCCTTCTCCTCGCGCACGATCGCGACCTGCCTGTACCGGCGTGGCGTCATGGAGTACGAGTGGGTGGTCCGTGACGAGTACGCCGTCGTGGAGCAGCTCGGACTCGATCCGGCCGAGGTCGCGCGGCGGCTGGCCTTCCCCGGCTGGGAGGGCCAGGAGCCGTGCGGCCCCGGGGCCGATGTGCTGGCGGCGGGGGACACCGGTCCGCGGCCGGACCTGCACCGGCGGGAGTGCGAGCACGTCCTCGCGCTCGTCGACCGGGTCTGGAACGGGCGGATGCTGCACGAGGTGACCGACTTCGTCGCCCGCGACGTCACGTGCGACATCTCGCGGGGCAGGACGTTGACCCGGCCCGACGGGTACCAGCGCGGACTGCTGGACCTGCTCGCCCCCGTGCCCGACGGACGGTTCGAGGTGCGCGACGTCGTCGCCCACGACTCGCCCGCCCACGGAGGCGTCCGGGTCGGCGTGGTGTGGCGCCTCGACGGCACCTACAGCGGCGCGCCCGCCTACGGGCAGACGACCGGAAGTCCGGTGGCGGTGCTCGGTGCCTCGCAGTTCCTGTTCCGGGACGGGCGGATCGTGCGCGAATGGCGCGTGTACGACGAACTCGCCGTCATGGCGCAGATCGCCCTGGCCCGCGGGGACGAGCCGTCATGATCGGCTGAGCAGCATGCGCTGGGCCAACCTGGCCAGTTCGCGGCTGGCGGGGGAGAGGACCTCGGCCTTCCGCCGCACGAGCGCGATCGTGTCGTACAGCGGCTCGGCGAAACCCACCGTGTGCACCGAGTCCGGGCACGTGGCGCTCTCGGCCACGGCACGCGAGATGATCGTGTCGCCGATGCCTCTGGCCACGAGCGCCAGCGCCGACTCGACGTGCTCCACCTCGATCCACGGTTCGAGCCGGATACCGGCCAGCTGGGCACGTTCGGCCAGCTGGCGGCGCGTCGGGTCGGCCCAGCCGTAGTGGGCGTCGTAGAGGATCAGCCGCGAGCGGCCGAGGCCCGCCGTCGTCACCGGTTCGGCGACGCGGGCCGGGTCGGCGCTGGCGTAGACCACCTCGTCGCGCATCAACGGCGTCACGTCGAGCCCGTCGTCGTCGATCGGCAGCACCACCAGGCCCGCCTCGACCGTGCCCGCGGCGACGGCGGAGGCCACCTCGACCGAGTTGAGGCCGATGAGCCGGATCCGCACCTCGGGGTAGCTGTCGTGGAACTGCTGGGCCAGATCGGACAACAGGTAGTACGCGGCATTGCGCAGCAGGCCGAACGTGGCGACGCCGCCGCGCAGGGACCGCACCGACCGCAGCGCCTGCTCGGCGCCGTCGGCCGCCGCGACGGCCTGCTCGGCGAACGGCAGCAGCGCCGACCCCGCGGCCGTGAGCACCAGACGCCTGCCCCCGCGCGAGAACACCGGAGTGCCGTGTTCGTCCTCGAGTTTGCGGATCAGCTCGGACACGGAGGCCTGCGTGATGTCCATGCGTGCTGCCGCGGCGGTGAACGAGCCGGTGCGCACCGCTTCGAGGAAGGCGCGCAGCTGCTTCAGTGTCATAGGGAAACCCTATCGGAAGGTCAAGATCTTACGGGGTTGTCCTTTGTCACCGCCGACTCTAGCGTCGCTGCCATGAGATTCACCCCGTCCCGGTTGGCCGAACTCGACGGTGCCTACCGCATCCTCAAGCAGCCTGCCGACAGGCCGCCCGCCCAGCGTGACCCGCGCGTCGCCGAACGTGTGTCGGCGATGCTCTCCGAGATCGAACGCGACGGCATGGACGCCGTTCTGCGATACGCCCGTGAACTCGACGGGTGGGGCGGCTCGGACGTCGAGATCACGGCGGGAGCGCTGGAACGTTCCGGCGACGCGTTGCCAAAGGACGTCCGTGCGGGCCTCGAACTCGGCGCCGAGCGCACCCGTACGTTCGCGCTGGCCCAGCGTGCCCACCTCGTCGACTTCGAGACCGAACTCGCTCCGGGACTCGTCACCGGACACCGGTACGTGCCGGTCGGCCGGGTCGGTGCCTACCTGCCCGCCGGGCGATTCCCCCTGCTGGCCAGTGCGTTCATGACCGTGGGTGTCGCCAAGGCCGCGGGCGTGCCTTCGGTGCTGGCCTGTACCCCGCCCGGCCCCGACGGTGAGCCGCACCCCGCGGTGCTCTACTCGGCCTATCTGTCCGGTGTGGACCGTGCCTATGCCCTGGGTGGCGTGCAGGCGCTGGCCGCCATGGCCTTCGGACTGCTCGGCGAACCCGGTGTGGACATGCTCGTCGGCGCGGGCAACGCCTACGTCGCCGAGGCGAAACGGCAGCTGTTCGGCACGGTCGCCATCGACCTGCTGGCCGGGCCCTCCGAGGTGGCGGTCATCGCCGACGACACCGCCGACGCCGAACTCGTCGCCGCCGACCTGCTGGGCCAGGCCGAGCACGGCGTGAACTCCCCGGCCGCGCTCGTCACCACGTCGCAGAAACTGGGGGAGCAGGTGATCGCGGAGGTCGAACGTCAGCTCGAGACCCTGGACACCCGTGAGGTCGCCGGCCCCGCCTGGCGGGACTACGGCTCGGTCACGTGGGCCAAGGACGCGGCCACGGCCGTCGCGTTGATGGACGACCTGGCACCCGAGCACCTCGAGGTCCACACCGCCGACGACGCGTACTACCACGACGCCCTGCGCAACTACGGCTCGCTGTTCCTCGGCCCGTGGAGCACGGTGGCGTACTCGGACAAGGGCATGGCCGGGACGAACCACGTCCTGCCGACCGCGGGCGGTGCGAAGCACAGCGCCGGCCTGTCGGTGTCGCGATTCCTGAAACCACTGACGTACCAGCGCGTGACCCGCGAGGCCACGCCGTTGCTCGCCGATGCCGTCGACGCGATCTCCGAGTACGAGGGCATGGCGGCACACCGCAGGACCGCGACCCTGCGGACGGACCGTCACCGCAGCGCGCAGGAGGACTCATGAGCAAGGCAGACGACAGCAGGGACGCCGCGGCCGAGCAGGCCGCACCGAAATCCGTGCCGGACACCGCACCGGATGCGGGCCGGACCCCGTCCGCAGCCGTCGCCCCGGCCGCCCGTCCCGGCGGCAACGGCATCGCGACCGGTTCCACAGCGCCGGCTGGGGCGACAGCGCCCGTGACCACAGCGCCCACCACAGCGCCGTCCTCCCCGCCCGGCACCATGGCACCGGGCAGGCGGACGATGCCGGGGGATCACACGATCGCCGTCGACCCCGGCTACGGCGTCGACGCCCCGAACGTCGTGCACGGTGAACGCAGGCAGTCGCTGAACGGTTTCGAGGACACCTACACCGACATCGTCGACTACATCGTCCGGATCACCCACCGCATCTGGGAGGACCAGGACGTCGGCTACATCTACGACACCTACGCGCCCGGCTGCCGCCTCTACGACGATAGCGGTGTCCACTTCGGAGTCGAACAGCTCATCGCGGGCACGATGCAGAGCATCAACGCCTTCCCCGACTGCCGGCACTACGCCGACGACGTGATCTGGGCCGGGTCCGACGAGGAGGGGTTCGTCACCTCCCACCGGGCCATCAACATCGGCCACCACACCGGTCCGTGGCGCTGGAGCGGTCCCACCGGCCGCAAACTCGAGACGTGGGTCATCGCCAACTGCGTCGTGCGGAACAACGAGATCTACGAGGAGTGGGTCCTCTACAACACCGCGGCCAAGCTCCAGCAGCTCGGCATCGACGTGCTGGCGGCCGCCCGCGAATACGGCAACAGCAAGGACTTCCCCGGCCTCGGTGAACGCGGCTTCTCGGAGACCGACCGGATCCAGGGCGGACGCAAGCCGATGCCGTACCCGGAACCGGCCGGGCCCGGGTTCGACGTCGAGCACGAGGTGCGCCGCCTGTTCCACGACGTCTACAACCGCCGGGACCTCAGCGCCATCGATCGCATCTACGCCCCCACGGTGCGCTGGCACGGCACGACCAACCGCAGCGGTTACGGCCGGTCCGACGTGCGCGGCATGGCGCGCAACCTCCTCGCGACGTTCCCGGACATGGGCGTCCAGGTCGACGAGGTGTACTGGATGGGCAACGACACCGACGGTCAGAGCGTGTCAGTGCGCTGGAGCGGGTCCGGCACACACCGCGGGTACGGGCTGTACGGCGATCCCACGGGCAGGCGCGTGCACCTGTGGGGCATCTCCCAGCTGTACTTCGCGCAGGGCCGGATCGTGGAGGAGTGGTCGCTGTTCAACGAGTTCGACGTCCTCGCACAGCTGCTGCGGGACGACCCGGACGCGTGACGAGGATCGCGTGCGCGGAGTTCGCACCGGTCGTCGGTGACCTCGACGGCAACCGTGCGCGCGTGCTCGACTGGATCGAGCGCGCGCGCACGTCCGGTGTGGACATCGCGGTGCTACCGGAACTCGCCTCCTCCGGGTACGTGTTCGCCGACGCGGCGGAGGCCAGGGCCGTGGCGATGCGCGCCGACGACCCGGTGCTCGCCTCGTGGGCGCGCGCCGCGGGCGACACGGCCGTCGTCGTCGGCTTCTGCGAACTCGGGGACGACCGGGACGGTGGCGGCGCCCTGTACAACAGCGCAGCGGTGCTCGACGGCGGCGTCGTGCGTGCCGTGTACCGCAAGACCCACCTGTGGGACGCCGAGAAGCTCGTCTTCCGGCCGGGCAGCTGTCCGCCCCCGGTGGTGTCGGTCGCCGGGTGCCGGATCGGGCTCGCGATCTGCTACGACCTGGAGTTCCCGGAACTGGTGCGCTCGCTGGCGTTGCGCGGTGCCGAGGTGATCACCGCCCCGGTGAACTGGCCGCTGGTGGCCAGACCGGAGGGGGAGCGGCCACCGGAGGTGGTGCAGGCCATGGCCGCGGCCCGCACCAACCGCGTGTTCGTCGCGGCGTGCGACCGGTGGGGGACCGAACGCGGCCAGCGCTGGACCCGCGGCAGTGTGGTCATCGACGAGGCGGGATGGATCGTCGCCGGCGGCGCCGTTCCCGGGGGACCGGGCCGGCTCGTCGTCGCCGACATCGATCCCGCCCGGGCACGCGACAAAGCCGTCTCGGAGCGCAACGACGTGCTGCTGGACCGCAGGCCGGAGCTGTACCCGGGCTGGTGAGCCTTGCGTGGGCGGGTTTCGTTCCCGGCGTGTTCGGGCAGCCGCGAGATCCCGTCGTGTGAGGAGGCATCGTGCACCGTCATCGCGTGCTGGTCGTCGGTGGTGGGTTTGCCGGCTATCACGCCGCCGCGGAACTGCGGACACGCCTGGACCCCGCCGAGGCCGAGATCGTCCTGATCAACCCGACCGACTACTTCCTGTACCTGCCGTTGCTGCCGGAGGTCGCCGCCGGGATCCTCGATCCCCGTTCGGTCGCCGTGTCCCTGCCGGGCACGTTGCCGGACGTGCGGTTCGTGCCGGGCGAGGTCACCGAGGTCGACGCGCGGGCACGGCTCGTGCGCTACACCGACCCGGAGGGCCGGGACGGTTCGCTGTCCTACGACCGGATCATCCTGGCGGTCGGCAGTGTCAACAAGCTGTTGCCCATCCCCGGTGTGGCCACGCACGGACACGGCTTTCGTGGTCTGCCGGAGGCGTTGTACTTCCGGGACCACGTGACGCGCCAGGTCGAACTGGCCGCGGCCACCGAGGACCAGGTCGAACGCGACGCACGGTGCACGTTCGTCGTCGTCGGAGCGGGCTACACCGGTACGGAGGTGGCCGCACAGGGCCCCGCGTTCACGGCCATGCTGGCGCGGCGGCATCCCGAGCTGCGTGATCAGCCGATGCGCTGGCTGCTGCTCGACGTCGCGCCCCGCGTGCTGCCCGGTCTCGACGAACGGCTGTCCAGGACCGCGCACGACGTGCTGACCGAACGGGGCGTCGAGGTGCTCACCGAGACCTCCATCGACGAGGCCACCGAGACCGGCGTGACGCTCGACGGCGGCCGCACCGTGCCCACCCGGTCGCTGATCTGGTGCGTCGGTGTGCGTCCCGACCCGCTCGTGGAGGCGCTCGGCATGGACACCCGCCAGGGCAGGCTGGCCGTGACCGACCAGCTCCAGGTTCCGGGCGCGCCCGAGGTGTTCGCCTGTGGCGACGCCGCCGCTGTGCCCGATCACCGCAATGCGGGCGAGCCGACGGCGATGACCGCGCAGCACGCCGTGCGGCAGGGCACGCTGGCCGCGCGCAACGTGGTCGCGTCGCTGCACGACAGGCCGTTGACGCGGTACCGCCATCGTGATCTGGGCTTCGTGGTCGACCTCGGTGCCGGTCGCGCGGCGGCGAATCCGCTGCACATCCCGTTGTCCGGGTGGCCGGCGAAGCTGGTGACCCGCGCCTACCACCTGCTGGCCATGCCGTCGAACCGGGCGCGCGTGGTGGCCGACTGGGCGTTGCACGCGACGGTGAGCCGTGAGCTGGTCCAATTGGGACTCGTGCGGTCGCCCGCCGTGCCCCTGGACAGCTCGTCGCCCGAACTGCCGGAACTGCCCGTGCCGGAGCAGGGTCGCGGTACGGCAGGCGAGGACACGGATTCGGCCGGCACGGAGTCCGGGGACACCGGCAGCCGTGATACCGAGTCCGGCGACACGGAGTCCGGCGACGCCGGTTCCGGTGGTGGTGCGGACCCCGGTGGCGCCGAATCCCGGCGTGCCGCGTCCGGTGGTGCGGACGCGGGTGAGCGTGGGCAGCAGGGCGTCTCGCGGGAGCCCTGAGCCACCGCTGTGACGTGCCGGTCGTCCCGGGGGTGCGAGGCCGCCGGGACGACCGGCCGCCGGTCAGTCCGCGCTCCTGCGTTCCTCGGCGAGCTGCCGGGCCTCCTCCTCGTTCGCGGCCGACGGAGGGGAACCGGGCAGCGGTCGGCGTGCCTTCTCGCGGGTGAACACCACACTGATCGCGCCGATGATGCCGGCGGCGATGAGCAGGAAGGCGGGCACGATCGGGTTTCCCGTTCCGGCCACCAGGGACGAGGCGATGAGCGGGGTCGTACCGCCGAACACGGACGTCGCGACGTTGTAGGCGATCGCGAGCGTGCCGTACCGCACGTCGACCGGGAACAGCGCAGGCAGGGTCGAGGGCAGCGTGCTGTTGAAGCACAGCAGCGTCAGCCCGATGAGCAGGGTGCCGGCGAACGCCGCCAGGTAGCCGCCCGCGTTGACCAGTAGGAACGCCGGCACGCTGGCCACCACGACGAGTCCGCAGCCGGTGTAGAGGATCGGATTCCTGCCGATGCGGTCCGAGAGCCGGCCGCCGAACGGGATGATCGCGATCAGCACGACCATGACGCCCAGCACGATCAGCAGCGCGGGCGTGGCCGGCAGTCCGACCTCTTCGGACAGATACGTCGGGAAGTACTGCGTAAGCGTGTAGTTGACGACGTTGTAGGTCACCACGAGTCCGATGCAGACCAGCAGTGGCCGCCACGGCTTGATCACCGTGTCACGGAACTGTTCCCGCACCGAGCGACGGGGCGGTTCGGACGAATCCGGTGCGCTGGACTCGGAACCGGTGTCTCCGGCGCGGCGGTCTCCCTCCGAGGTGTCGTGTCGCCCTGTCTGCTGTTCGAAGGCGGGGGACTCCTCGAGTCGCGTTCGGACGTAGAGGCCGATCAGGCCCAGCGGGCCGGCCACCAGGAACGGGATGCGCCAACCCCACGACAGCAGAGCCTGCTCGGGTACGACGGTGGTGACGGTGGTCGCGACCGCCGCGCCCAGCACGTAGCCGCTGAGCGTGCCGAACTCCAACCAGCTGGTCAGGAACCCGCGGCGGGTGTCGGGGGAGTGCTCGCCCAGGTAGGTCATCGCACCGGCGTACTCCCCGCCGGTGGAGAAGCCTTGCACCAGGCGGCCGAGCAACAGCAGGAGCGGGGACCAGAAACCGATGGCTTCGTAGCTGGGGATCAGTCCGATGCCGAGCGTTCCGCACGCCATCGTGATCATCGTGATGGCCAGGACACGCCTGCGGCCGAGCCGGTCGCCGAGCGGGCCGAAGATCATGCCCCCGATCGGCCGGGCGACGAAGGCGGCGGCGAACATGGTGAAGGTGGCGACCACCGACCCCGAACCCTGGCCTGCGAAGAAGACCTGGCTGATGGTCGGGACCAGGAACGCGAAGATGCCGAAGTCGTACCACTCCATCATGTTGCCGACGGCGGTTCCGGAGATCGTGCGTTTGAGGCGGGAAGGGCGGATCACCGTGATGCGTTCCGCCCCGCCGCCGTGTCGCCTGTTTCCGTGTCGCGCGTGGTCGCGGGTGTGCTCGCCGGAACGCGCGTTGCTGTGATCGTGCATGCCGGTGGTGTAACCCGGCGGCCCGTGTGTCAATCCCGGCTGTCGGGCCGGTGGGTGGGAATCCGGGCACGGCCGGAGCAACCGGACACGCGGCCGTGCTCAGTCGCTGACGGTGCCGCCGCACTCGCGGACGAGATCGGCCATGATCGCGCGATCGGCGGGAGAGACGTACTCGGCGTAGTAGGCGTAGAGGCTCTGGCGGGCCAGGCGGGAGGCGGCCAAACCGTCGCGGTCGGAGATCGCCGTGAACACGTCGCGGTGGTGGCGCAGCGACTGCAGCATGAGCGCGGTCTGGTCGTCGGCGTCGAGGACGGTCCTGGTGATGAGGTCGAGGATCGCCTCGCGGATGACGTCGCCGTACACCTGGACGACCCGGTTACCGCCCGCTTCGGCGATCAGTTCGTGGAATTCCAGGTCGGCGCGGCTGAACTCGGCGTAGCCGCGGTTCATGCAGGCGCGCATCCTGGCCATGTTGCGTTCCAGCGCCACGAGTTGGTCGTCGGTTCTGCGGGAGGCGGCCAGCAGGTTCGCCGACGCATCGGCGATCATGCGGAACTGCACGAGTTCGGCCAACTCCATCCCGCCGCCCGAGGTCAGCAGCGCGACCGAACGGCGCATCGGCTCCACCGACACCGGCAACACGAGCGGACCGCGTGGATCGCGCGGACTCGAGCGGATGAGGTCCATGTTCTCGAGCACCCGCAGGCCTTCCCGTACCGATGCCCTGCCGATGCCGAACCGCTCGACGAGTTCGCGTTCGCTGGGCAGCCGGTCGCCCGGCCGCAGTGCTCCGGAGGCGACGCCGTCCTGCACGTAGTCGACGATGCGCTGGAACAGGCGCTGCCCGGACGTGTCCCGACGAGCCGTCATCCACGCGCCTCCGCCGGAGCCGGGGCGAGCCCGGCCAGCGCGCTCAGCAGTGAGCCCGCCGGGTCGGCGACGACCGCCGCGTCGATGTCGGCCGCGCGTGCGGCGATGCGCTCGCCGAGTTCGCCGGTCCTCGCCCCCATCGCCGTACCCGCGAGGGCAGGCAGCTCCGCGAGCACCGAGGCGGTCGCCGCCTCGAGGGTGACCGCGGCGTCGTGCTCGCCGAGCCCGGCCAGGCACAGCGCGGCCGACAGCGTGGCCGCAGCGGGGTTCGCCGTACCGGTGCCTGCGATGTCCGGGGCCGATCCGTGGACCGGTTCGTACATGCTGGGCGCGCTGCCGCGGGGATTGTGGTTGGCGCTGGCCGCCACACCGAGTCCACCTTGGATGGTGGCGCCGAGGTCGCTGATGATGTCGCCGAACAGGTTGTCGGTGACCACCACGTCGAATCGGCCCGGATCCAGCGGAAGGTGCTGGCACATCGCGTCCACGTGCACGTAGTCGCGTTCCACCTGCGGGTAGCGGGCGCCGACCTCGTCGACGACCTCCTGCCAGAGCCGGCCGGCGTGGGTCAGGATGTTCGTCTTGTGGCAGAGCGTGAGGCGTCCGCGCCGCGCGGCGGCCAGCCGGAAGGAGAACTCGACGGCCTCGGTGGTGGCCGCCGCCGTGGTGACGGAGTTCTGCAGGGCGACGGCTTGCGGCGTCCCGGGATGGGTGAGCCCGCCGCCGCCTGCGTACAGCCCCTCGGTGTTTTCACGCACGATCACCAGGTCGCAGTTGCCGGGGTGCACCCCGGCAACCGGACTCGGCACCCCGGGATAGAGCCGGACGGGCCGGATGTTCACCGACTGCGCGAACGCGATCCGCAACGCGACGATCAGCCCGCGCTCCAGCACACCCGGCGGCACCCGGGGATCGCCCACGGCACCGAGCAGGATCGCATCGTGCTCGGCCAGGGTCGACTGGCTGGCCTCGTCGAGGACTTCGCCGGTGCGCAGGTAGGCCTCGGCGCCCAGGTCGACGTCGGTCGTCTCGACCGTGAACCCGAACCGCCGGGAGACCGCCTCCACACCGGCCAGGGCGGCCGCTGTCACGTCCGGACCGATGCCGTCCCCAGCGATGACCGCGAGCCGATAGCTGCGCATGCGTCGTGTACTCCTCACTCGCCGGCCCGCACGGTCGGGCCGGCACGGCCGGTGGCCGTGTCGTGGATTGCCGTGTCGGGGGTTGCGGTGTCGGGGGTTGCGGTGTCGTTGTCGTTTGCCGTGCCGTGGGTGAGGGGCAGGGGCCGTCAGGCGCGCAGTGCGAAGTCACGCCACGTCTTGCCCTGGGAGGGTTCCACGTCGACCCACAGGGCTGTCACGCAGTGCGGGCAGACGTAGGCGATCACGTCGAGCGTGTCGTGCACGGCGACGTGGGCACCGAGATCGTTGCCGTCGAGACGCACCCGGCCTGCGACCGATTCCCAGCCGTGGCCCAACTCGCCGAGCACCGTGCCGCAGTGCCGGCAGGCCCCGACGACGGAGTCGCCGTCAGCGCGCGTCGTGAGGGAGGCGCCCCAGATGCCGGTCGGTTCGCCGGTCGCGGTGGAGTGGGCGGGCCGTTCCGGCACGGTCATCCGGCTGCGGCGCGAGGCGCGGATGCGCTCCCGGCGGTCCCGGGTCGCGGTCTCGTCGGCGACTCCGCCGCGGACGACGACCCCGTAGATCCGCTCGGCGGCCTCCGCGGTCACCGCACCGGATTCGACATCGGCTGCGACGCGTTCCGGCTCGCGCAGGATCGGATCGCCGTACCCGCCTCCGTTCTGGACGGTGCACTCGAACACGTCGCCGCGGGCGATCCGGGCCGCCGGTGAGACACCAGGCAGGACCTGATGCTCGCCGTCGAGTTCCGAGAGCCGGCCGATCGCGTTGCCAGCGCCGAACCGTTCCAGCGGCGCCGCGCCCGTCACCCGCTCGAACCGGGCGCAGGAACCGGGAAGACCGCCGAACAGGCCGGTGCGGTTGGGTAGCGTGACGCCGTGGGTGCCGAGGACACCGGTGACCTCCTCGGTGTCGATCGGCGTCATCGCGAACTGGACGCCGTTGCCGCCCCGGAACCGGCCTGCACCGCCCGAATCGGGAACGATGCGTCGCCACAGGTACAGCAGGGGGTGGCGCATCTCCTGCTGCTCGACGTCGCCGGCACCGCCCGCGAGGATCACCATGGCACCGCCGGCGTCCACCCCGTCCCGGAACGAGAAGGCGGGGCCTCCCCACAGGAGGGAGTCCATGTACATCGAGGCGAACGGTTCGCCGTGCTGGTCGATGCCACCGAACTGGCTGAGCTGCCACGAACCGTCCGACGGGCCGAACGCATAGCTCTCGTAGGTCTCGGAGAACGAGAGCATCTTCGCGATCGCTCCGCCCGCCGAACAGGTCGCCGTCCAGTTGGCGCCGGCCGCTCCACCCGAGACGGGCATGGGCTCGACCGCGGTGACGCACAGGCCGTCGGGCGCGGAGACCTCCACCGGCCGCATCAGTCCGTGGTTCCACGGAATGTCCGAGCCGAACGTGCACAGCATCAGCGTCGCCACCGCGCCGAGCAGGCCGCCGCGTGTCGTCATCCCATAGGCGGGTGACTGCGGACTCGCCCCGGAGAAGTCGAACACGATCCGGTCGCCGGTCTTCTCGAGCCGGCAGGGCACCTGGAGCAGCTCGATGCCGTCGTCACCGGGTCGGCCACTGCCGTCCGGGCGGTCCAGATAGGACGTGTGCTCGTAGACGCCGTCCGGCAGCGTGCGGAGCATCTCCCTGAGTTCGGCCTCGGAGTTGTCGAGCGTTCGCGCCATCGTGGCCCGCACCGCGTCCGCACCGTAGCGATCGCAGAGCTCGTGGAAACGTTGCTCGGCCACGCGCAGTCCGGCGAGGAACGCGCGGAAGTCGTTTGCCACCGTGTCGTGCATGCGGGAGTTGCAGACGATCGTGTCCCACAGTTCCTGGTTGACCACGTCCTTGCGCACGATCCGTCCCGGCGGTATGCGCATGCCCTCCTGGAAGACATCCGTCGCCGTGGTGCACCAGCTGCCCGGGTCCATGCCGCCGAGGTCCACCTGGTGGGCCATGCAGCCGAGCCAGGCGACGATCTCGCCGTCGCGGAACACCGGTTTGCAGAACTGCACGTCGTTCTGGTGCATGGCGGCGAGGTACGGGTCGTTGATGATGAAGACGTCACCCGGCTCGATGTCGTCGTACCGGTCGAGGAAGACCTCGATCGCCATCGCGCCGGTGTAGATCGGCGTGAGCAGATAGGTGCCGATGATCGCCATCTCACCCGCGGCGGTGTAGATGCCGAAGTTGTAGTCGGTCGCGTGCACGACGGGCGAACCCGAGACGTGTTCGACCGTGGTGGCGCCCTCGGAGTTGATGGACCAGAGCTTGTGCCGGATGACCTCGTAGACGACCGGGTCGACGGTGGTGGTCATGGGGATCTCCTTCCCGGTCAGCGGTTCTCGATGACGATGTTGCCGAGACCGTCCACGCCTGCGGTCTGGTCGGGGCCGACCACCACGGTCGTGTCGGGCAGTTCCACGATTGCCAGGCCGTCGATGGCGAGGCCCTCGTGAAGGTGGTCAGCCCGGTAGACCGCCGCCTCGCGCCACGTACCGCCGGAGAAGACCTGCCGGCGGTCCGGCCGGGCGGGCGCCGCGGACCCGAGCGTGCTGCCGTCGAACTCCGTGCGCGGCACCGGGCTGGTCGCGACGACCCGGAAGGTCGTGATCTCCACCCCGCCGTCGAGGAAGGCGGCGCCCTTGCCGAACCGGCCCTCGTAGATGTCGACGAACCGGTCCACCATGGCGTCCACGTCCGCGGCGGTGATCCGTTCGGCCTCGATCGGGACGGTCAACACGTGGATCTGGGCTCGGAAGCGGATCTCCACGAATTTCGCGACCGACACGGAGTCCTCGGCCGCACCGGCGGCGACGAGGTTGCGGCGTGCCCGCTCGGCCAGCTGCCGGAACGTCGCGTCGAGCTCGGCCGGTGGCAGGGCCGAGGAGTGCTCGGTCGTGCCGGGCGGGGTCTGCATCGGTTTGGACAGTTCCTCGACCATCGTCAGATCGCTGCACCCGATCCCGAACGCCGAATGCACCGACGCGGTGATCGGCACGACGACCTGCGGGCAGCCGAGTTCGGCACCGTAGGAGAACGCGTGCAGCGGTCCCGCGCCGCCGTAGGCGAACACGGCGAAGTCTCCGGGGTCGTAACCCTGTTCCACGGTCACCTTGCGCACGAGGTCTGCCATGCGTGCGTCCACAATGGTCTTGATGCCCTCTGCGGCCTGTTCGACCGACAACCCGGCGGGACGGGCGACGTGCTCGTCGATGGCTCGCCGCGCCCGGTCGACGTCGAGGGTCAGTCTGCCGCCCAGGAAGTTGTCCGGGTTGAGGTAGCCGAGGACGAGGTCGGCGTCCGCCACGGTTGGCCGGGTGCCACCGCGGCCGTAGCAGGCGGGCCCCGGTCGTGCCCCTGCCGACTCGGGGCCGACCTGGAGAACCCCGCCGCGCACCGACGCGACCGAACCTGCGCCCGCGCCGATCGCCCGGACGGCGACCGACGGAAGCGCGAGTTCGTCGCGGCCGAGGAGCGTGGTGTTCGACATGACCGGGCGCCCGTCGAGCACCAGTCCCACGTCGAAGCTCGTGCCGCCCATGTCGGTGGTCACGATGTTGCGGTATCCCGCGCGAGCGCCGAGCGCTTGCGAGGCGACGACGCCGCCCACCGGACCGGACATCACGGTCGCGGCAGCCCGGCGCTCGACGTCGCCGAAGGTGGCCAGTCCACCGTTGGACTGCATCAGCAGCGGCGCGGCGGACAGGCCCGCCTCGCTGAGCGTGGATTCGAACGAGTCGAGGGAGGTTCGCAGCACCGGGCGCAGGCTGGCGTTGATCGCCGTGGTCAGGGTGCGCGCGTACTCGCCGATGCGGGGCAGGAACTCCGAGGACAGGGTGACCGATGCGCCCGGCACCTCTTCCTCGACGATCTCCGCGACCCGGCGTTCGTGGACGTCGCAGGCGAACGACCACAGCAGTGACACCGCGAACACCTCGGCACCGGCCTCGACGAGCTCACGGACGGCGCGGCGGACGTCGTCCTCGTCGAGCGGGCAGACGATGCGGCCGGCGTAGTCGATGCGTTCGGTCACTTCCGCGGTCAGCGTCCGCGGGACGACCACCGGTTGCTTGACCAGCGTGCGGAACCGCTTCGTCTCCTCCTCGTCGAGCCCGCCCGCCTTGAACCCGCGCATGATCGGAAGGGTGTCGCCGAATCCCCGTGTCTGAATGAGCCCGACGGCGCAGCCCCGGCCCTCGAGCATGGCGTTCGTGGCGACGGTCGTGCCGTGCGCGAACACCTCGACGTCGGCGAGCAGCCGGTCGAGCGGCACTCCGCGTTCCTCGGCGGCCAGAACCAGCGTGTCGAGCACGCCGCGCGCGGGATCGTCGGGCACGGTGGACGACTTGTGCCGGCCGACCGTGCCCGCCGAGTCGATCACGACCGTGTCGGTGAAGGTGCCCCCGATGTCGGAGGCGACGTAGTAACTGGGCATACCGGCGGGTCACTCCTTTGTGGCGCTGGTTTCGGTACCTTCCGCGGCGTCGCGGGTTTTTCGGGTGCGCGTTGTCCGGCTGCGGAGTTCGGCGGTCGTCGCCTCGATGTGGGCGCGGGCGAGCCGCTCCGCCTCGGCGCTGTCGCCTGCTTCGATCGCGTCGGTGATCGCCGTGTGTTCGGCGATGGCCCGTCGCGCACTGCCGGGTTCGACGAGTGCGACGGGTGCGAAGACCTGCGCGGTCATGCGCAGGATGGGTAGTTGTCCGACGACGAACTCGTTGCCGGACAAGTGGACGATCTCCTCGTGAAAGTCCACATTGGATGCGGTGTACTCGCGGGCACGCCACGGGTCCAGGGTGGCGCGCTGCACGTCGATCGTGCGCCGGAGGCTCCGGACGTGTCGGGCGAGGTCGTCGCGGCCGGCGTTCTCGGCCAGGAGCCGGGCGGCGAGACCGTCGACAACCGCACGCAGCGCGTAGGCGTCCAGCAACGTGTCGAGATCACCGCTGACCACCCGGGCGCCCTGCCCGGCCGTCACCGTGACCAGGCCTTCCTGCTCGAGAAGCCGGAACGCCTCCCGCAGCGGCGTGCGGCTCACGCCGAGCTCGGTCGAGAGCTGTTGCTGGCGCAGCCACGTGCCGGCCGGATACCGGCGGGCGTAGATCCGCTCGCGGATGACCGACGCGGTCTCCTCCACGAGCGGCAGCCGCCGGGCGGCATCCGCGCGGTCGTCCGTACTGCCCACAGCGCGCCGACCTTCCTTGCTCAGCGGATTGGATACAGCGTCTCGAAGCGTGACTCACCGCCCCGTGGCAGTCAACCCGCTCGTGCGTTCGGGACTCCGTTGTGATGCGACGTTGTGGTGCGACGTTGTGGTACGAATCCCACTCTGTTCCCGGTGTTCGGGGGGTCCGGTCCGCCTCCGAGGTGTGGACGAGTCCGACCTTGACGCGGTAGGGCGCGCTGGGCGATCCTCTCGCAGGACGCGTGCTGGTCGTACCAGCAGCGCCCCCGTGCCAGCAGCGGACTCGGTACTGGACGATGACGTCCGAAGGAGACGAACTGATGGATTCCGCGGGCTTCGCAGTGCCCGATCTGCGTCCCGGACTGCCGATCGGCGACGGCTGGATGGCCGCGGAGACCACCGCACCGGTCGTGTTCCCGTACGACGGGTCCCACGTCGCCGAGGCCCCGGTCGGCTCGGTCGCCCACGCCGAGGCGGCGCTCGAGGCAGGCACGGCCGCCCGCGGTGCGGTCCGCAGGCTCACCTCCGAGGCGCGCAGGGCGATCCTGCTCGACGTCGAGGCGCAGCTGCGCGAGCGATCCGACGAGTTCGTCGACCTGCTCATCGCCGAGACGGGCAAGACCAGGGCCGACTGCGAGGTGGAAGCCACCAGGACCCTCTTCACCTGGCAGGCCACCGCCGAGGAGGTCGCGCACATCCACGGCGAGACCGTGCCGCTCGACCTGCAGGCCTCCGGCGCGGGCATGCTCGGGTACTGGACGCGGAAGCCGATCGGTCTCGTCGTCGGCATCGCCGGGTTCAACGCCCCGCTGCTGCTGGCCAGTCACAAGATCGCACCGTCGATCGCCGCGGGCTGCCCGGTGATCTGCAAACCCGCGCCCGCGACGCCGTTGAGCGTGTTGTGGCTCGCCGAACTCGTGCGCGAGGCGGCCCGTCGCCACGGTGCACCGCAGGAAATCGTGCAGGTGGTGACCGGAGACGCGGACGTGGGCAGGGCGCTGGTCACCGATCCGCGGGTCGCCGCGGTGTCGTTCACCGGCTCGGCCGAGGTCGGCCACCGGATCGCCCGTGACGCGGCGCCGCGCAAGGTGTTGCTGGAACTCGGCTCCAACGCGGCCCTCGTGGTCGATGTGGACGCCGACCTCGACAAGGCCGTCGACGCCGTGCTGCGCGGCGGTTTCTACTTCAACGGCCAGGCGTGTATCGCCGTACAGCGGGTCATCGTGTGCGCGCCCGTGCGCGAGGAGTTCGTCGCACGGCTGAGCGCGCGGATCGGGGAGCTGACGGTCGGCGACCCACGGGACCCCGCCACGCGGATCGCGCCGCTGATCGACGCGGCGTCGACCAGGCGGGTGCTGGACTGGATCGACGAGGCGCGTGGAGCCGGCGCTACCGTCGCCCACGGTGGGTCCGTCGTGGACGGTGCCGTCGAGCCCACGGTGCTGCTCGACCCGCCCGAGCACGTGCGCGCATGGTGCGAGGAGATCTTCGCGCCCGTCGTGGCCGTGCGCACGGTTCCGGATCTGACCGCCGCACTGGAACTGGTCAACCGTTCGCGCTACGGCCTGCACGCCAGCGTGTTCACCCGATCCCTGGCGACCGCGTTCGCCGCGATCGAGGAACTCGACGTGGGCGGGGTCGTGATCAACGAGGTGCCCGGCTTCCGTTCCGACATCATGCCCTACGGCGGCGTGAAGGACTCCGGCATCGGCAGGGAAGGGCCTCGCTTCGCGATCGAGGAACTGACCGTCACCCGCATGGCCGTCATCCGGCCGGAATGAGAGTGGAAGGACCTTCGATGACGGACTACTCGCAGCTGTTCCGGCTCGACGGCAAACGGGCGCTGGTTCTCGGAGCAGGCGGTATCGGACAGGAGGTGGCGTCGGCGCTCGCCGCCCACGGCGCCGAGCTGACCTGCGCCGACCGGGACCGGGCCGCGGCCGAGGCCACCGCCGACACGGTGGGCGGACGCGCACTCGAGCTCGACCTCACCGACCCGGACGCCGTCGAACGGGTCGCGAGTTCGTTCGAGGCCGTGGGCCCGGACGTCGTCGTGCTCACCGCGGCGATGAACGTCCGCAAGCGCATCCTCGACTACACCCCGGAGGAGTTCGACCGCGTCGTGGGGCTCAATCTGAAGGCCACGTTCACCGTGCTGCAGGCGTTCGGGCGGCGCATGGTGCAGCGCGGTGCGGGCAGCATCGTGGTGTTCTCCTCCGTCCGCGGCCAGGTGGTGGAACCCGGGCAGTCGGTCTACGCCGCGACCAAGGCGGGGGCGGTGCAACTGGTCAAGACCGCGGCCGCCGAGTTCGGCGGCGCGGGAGTGCGGGTCAACGCCGTCGCTCCGGGGGTGGTCGAGACCCCGTTGACGACTCAGATCAAGGCCCACCCCGAGTGGTACGACGCGTACGCGGCCAAGAGCGCGCTCGGAAGGTGGTCGCAGCCCTCGGAACTCGCCGGAGCCGTGGTGTATCTGGCCTCGGACGCCTCGACCTACGTGACCGGTTCGACGCTCATGGTCGACGGCGGCTGGACCGCCGTGGACGGGCGGTTCGACCCGCCTGCGTGACGTTCCGGCGCGCCCTCGCACGGGCTCGTCCGCCGGCGGTGCATGCGGACCGTGCGGGCGGTGACCGTGCGGGCTCACTAGCCTGACGTGCATGGCCACACGCGCGTCGGGGCGGTCCACGAGGGAGGCGATTCGGGCGGCCGCGTCCCGCCTGTTCCGGGAGCGCGGCTACGCGCGCACGCCGGTACGCGACATCGCCGCGCTTGCCGAGGTCAACCCTGCCCTCGTGATCCGGTACTTCGGGAGCAAGGAGGAACTGTTCCTGGAGACGATGCGGCTCACGATCGACGACGAACCACTCCTGGACATGCCGATCGACCGGTTCGGCGAGCGGTTCGTCGACGTCGTGCTCTCGAGCGAGCAGGACATCAGGGACGTCCATCTCGCGCTGGTGCGCGGGAGCGGGGAGGAGCGGATCGCCGAGCGGCTGCGCGAGGTGCACGAGGACTCGCTCGTCGCCCCGCTGCGCGCGCGGCTGTCCGGTGTGGACGCCGACCTGCGGGCGCGCATGGCGGCGGCCGTGGTCGGCGGCCTGCTGTACTCGCTGTGGATCGTCGGTGATCACGCGCTCGAGTCCGAACGGGACGTACTGGTGCGGCGCTACGGCGCGATCGTGCAGGACATCATCACGCCGGAGACCTGATGCGGGACGGCACGTCTCCGGGGTTGGTCACTGCACCGACCAACCGCCGTCGGAGGGCAAAATCGCGCCGTTGACGTTCACACCGTCGTCGCTGAGCAGGAACGTGATGGACGCGGCCAGCTGGGCCGCGGTGGCGATCGGCGGGATGCTGCGCAGGAACGGCGCGGTCCGTTCCCGGCCCCACTCGGACACGGGCCCGCCGCCCGCGGCGATCCCCGTCGCCACACCGCCGGGGGCGACCGCGTTCACCCGGATACCGCGGTGGCCGTACATGAACGCCGTGTTCTTCGTGAGCCCCACGACGGCGTGCTTCGAGGCGGTGTAGGCCGCACCCGCCGCGTTGCCGCGTAGCGCCGCCTCGGAGGCGATGTTCACGATCGACCCGCGCCCACGGTCGAGCATCGCGGGCAGCACGGCGCGCGTCAGGCGGAACAGGCCGTCGACGTTCACCGCGAACACCCGCCGCCACAGCTCGTCGGACGTCTGGTGGGCGGGGGAGAAGTCGTCGGTGACACCGGCGACGTTGGCCAGACCGTCGATCGGTCCCGCGGCCGCGACGATCCGGTCGATGTCCTCGGCGCGGGTGACGTCGGCCGGCACCGGGGAGACGGCGCTGTCGAACTCGCCTGCCAGGTTGTCGAGACCCTCGGCCGTGATGTCGACGGCGACCACGTGGCCGCCCTCGCGAGCGATGCGGGACGCGGTCGCTCTGCCGATCCCCGACGCGGCGCCGGTGACGACGACCGTTCGACCGTCGAACCGGCCGGGCACGACGCGTTCCCGCCACGGTCCCGTCGCCGCCGTCGCCTCTGTCGTCTCCGCCGCGGCCTGTGCGTCCCGTGCTGACGGGGTGCCGCCCCCGTTGACCCGCCGCACGAGCGCCTGCACGACGTCGTCGGTGAGGGCGCCCTGGCTCAGCCCGACCAGTTCGGACAGCGGCAGCGCGGCCACGGGCTCGAGCACCTCGGCGCCGAAACCGGACTCGCCGAGCATCTCCCGGAGCGCGGTCCCGCCCTCCGGATGGGCCAGCCATTCGCCGACCGTGCTGTCGGCGGTGATGATCGGGGACGTGCTGCTCATCCGTTCTGCCTCCCACTGGGCTCGGGACCCGGACCTCGAAGGTAAACGTAGTTTACGTCGGCGGTGCCCCGGCAGGCGCGGTCCCGGCGTGCGCGCGTGATCACTTGGCGTCGGCGTAGCTGTCGACGACGGCGGCGGGCATGGGGAAGTGCACCGGGCACGACGGACCGAACACGAGCGCGGTGGTCTCCGCTACGGCCTCCTCGAGGGCGGCGACGACCGGGCCGGCCAGCTCGGCCGGCGTGTGCACCAGCACCTCGTCGTGCTGGAAGAACACGAGGTGGGCCGGGTGCGGAAGTCGCGCGCGCAGACCGGCGAGCAGCACGGACGTCCAGTCGGCGGCGCTGGCCTGGACGACGAAGTTGCGGGTGAACCGCCCCCCAGTCGCGGGCTGCGCGCCGTGCCTGCTGTTCGGCTCCGTCGCCACCGGTGAGCGCACGCCAGGCCTCCGACGGCGGCGGGGAAGTACGGCCGAGGCGGGAACGGACGGTCTCGCCTCGTTCGCCTGCCGCCGCCGCGTGCTCCACATAGGACACAGCATCCGGGAAGCGCCGCCGCAACAGGGCGAACGTCGAGGCGGCCTCGCCCGCGGTTCCGCCGTACATCGCCGACAGCATGGCGATCTTGGCGCTCGGCCGGTGGTCGGCGCCCGCGCCGGGATGCAGCTCCTCGGCCAGGCTGGTGTACAGATCCGTCGAGCGGGACACCTCGGCCAGTCGCCGATCCCCGGAGAGCGCGGCCAGGATCCGCGGCTCGAGCTGGGCCGCGTCCGCCACCACGAGCTTCCACCCGGGGTCGGCCGTGACACAGCCACGCAACATGCGGGGAATCTGCAGTGCGGCACCGCCGCGGCTGGCCCACCGGCCGGACACCACGCCGCCGACCACGTACACCGGGCGGAACCGGTCCTCGTGCACCCACTGGTCGAGCCAGGCCCAGCCGTGCGCCGAGTGCAGCCGGGCGAGCTCCTTGTACTCGAGCAGGGGAGCGACGGCGGGATGGTCGACGCGGCGGAGCACGTGGGCGCGGGCCGACGGCACGGAGATCCCGGCCCTGCCGAACGCCCGGACGACGCTGTCGGGGTGGTCGGGGTTCACCGGCCTGCCGAACGCCGCCGCGATGCGCTCGGCCAGGACGGCGAGGGCGGCGGGTCGGCTGCCGGCCGGCACCCGTGGACCCAGGAGGTCGGTCAGCAACGCCGCGTGCCGTTCGCGGCGCCAGGGCAGTCCGTCGGTCGACATCTCGACGGCCGCGAGTGCGCTCGCCGACTCCGCAGCCGCCAGCAGTCGCAGCCTGCCGAGGCGCTCGATTCGCGCGGTCTGGTCGGACAGCACCGCCGCGGCTGCGTCGGCGGGGTCGACCCCGGCGGGCAGGCCGGTCCCGTGCGGATCGAACAGGGCGGGGCGGTCGTCGGGAGGTCCGTGCGGTTCGGGGTCTGCGGGGACGGGCAGGCCGTGCAGACGCGCGTACGCCGCGGCGAGCGATCGGGACCGATCGTCCGCGCCCTCGGCGGCGAGCAGCAATCCTTCGACGAGCGAGAGGTCGTGACAGCGGCGCACCCGCACACCGGCATCCAGCAGCGGGCGGTAGTCGCGGTCGGCCGACGGCAGGACCCAGCGCGGCCGGTGCCGACGCTCGATCCGCTCGACATGGGCGGGCAGCTCGTCGGCGTCCAGTCGCTCCGGCAGGGTCAGTTCGCCGTCCGGGCAGCGCATCGCGAAGCGGCCTGCCGGATCCCGGGCGACGATGACATGCACGGCGCCGATTCTGCTCCACGGGTCGGACAGTCCCCGGTCGGCCGGTGAGACGTGCGTTACTCCCGCAGCGCGTTCGCCCGGGCGAGGGTTGCTCCGTCTGCCCTACCAGCGGGTAGGTTATGCCGCACGAGCTCGAGGAGGTGCCCGGATGAAGACGCCACCGGTGGTGACGGAGCTGACCACGCGCATGGCCGAGAAGGCCCGCAGCGTAGGCGTGATGTGGAAGGCAGGCCTGCTGCCGTTCCCACGGCTGGACGAGGGCGTACGTTCACTGGTTCTCACCAACAAGTTCGGGCCCATCGCCGGAGCCGTCCGCATCGCCGCGCGCCGGAACCCGATGGACATCGGCCTCGTCGACGAACGCGGGCCGTTGACCTTCTCCCAACTCGACCAACAGTCCAACGCGTTGGCCCGCGCGTGGAGCGACCGTGGCGTGGGACCGGGCGCGAGCGTCGCGGCGCTGTGCCGGGATCACCGCGGGCTCGTGCTCACCATGTTGGCGGCCAACAAGCTCGGCGCGGCACTGCTGCTCATGAACACCGGCTTCGCGCGGCCGCAGCTCACCGACGTCGCCAAGCGCGAGAAGGTGCGCGTGCTGGTCTACGACCAGGAGTTCACCGACCTGCTGGGCGGG
>Ga0079224_100001282_pt1 | contig 28437 bp, 26 predicted proteins | sample Stecom2015_FD_80414 | JGI IMG/M metagenome (GOLD analysis project Ga0079224, IMG submission 80414) | Agricultural soil microbial communities from Utah to study Nitrogen management - Steer compost 2015 | ecosystem: Environmental > Terrestrial > Soil > Agricultural land | place: USA: Utah... | reverse complement strand
CCCACCGACCCCCCCTCGGCGACCCCCGCCCGGGGGTGGGCAGGCACCCCCTCCCCGCTCAGCGCGCCCCACTCGGGCCGGCGCCCCCGCCACGACCTCGCGTGGCGGCGGTCACACCGGGAGGAGTCGGAGGGCCCGACGGCGAACCACTGCGGGCGCCGTCTGGACCAACCGTCACACCCTGCACCGCCGCACCGAGGAGGATCCGCTGGACGCCGTCATCTCGCTTCGGGACGTCACCAAGTCGTTCGGGTCCCACACCGTCCTGAAGGACATCAGCTTCGACATCCCGCGCGGGCAGATCACGGCGGTCATGGGCCCGTCCGGCACCGGCAAGTCGGTGCTCCTGAAGAACATCATCGGCTTGCTGCGCCCCGACCGGGGCGAGATCTGGGTGGACGGCGAGGAGACCGTCCGGATGGGCGAGCGGGACCTCTACCGCGTCCGCCGCAAGTTCGGCGTCCTCTTCCAGGACGGTGCGCTGTTCGGGTCGATGAACCTCTACGACAACATCGCCTTCCCGCTGCGCGAGCACACCCGCAAGAGCGAGCGGGAGATCCGCGAGATCGTCCTGTCGAAGGCCGAGATGGTCGGCCTCCTGGACCACCTGAAGAAGTACCCCGGCGAGGTCTCCGGCGGCATGAAGAAGCGGGCCGGCCTGGCCCGGGCTCTCGCCATGGACCCCGAGATCATCCTCTTCGACGAGCCCGACTCCGGCCTCGACCCGGTGCGGGTCTCCTACCTTGACGAGCTGGTCCGCATGATCCAGGAGGAGACCGGCGCCACCTTCGTCATCATCACCCACAACATCGCCTCGGTGATGCGCACGTCGGACTACATCGCCGTGCTCTACCGGGCCGGGCTGGTGAAGTTCGCCTCCAAGGAGGAGATGCGCACCACCGACCACCCGATCATCCGCCAGTTCCTGGCCGGCCGGGCGCTCGGCCCCATCGGGATGGACGAGCTGGCCACCGAGCAGAGCGAGATCGAGCGGGATCTGGTCGCCCGGGAGGTGGCCCGCATGGGTGCGCCCGCGGACGACGAGATCCTCACCGTCTGATGGCCCTGCCCGAGGGCGACGCATGATCGGCAAGGTCCAGTTCCTGCTCCGCGAGACCGGCAACCTCTTCGCCATCTCGCTCGAGGGGCTCCGCAAGACCCCCGACGTGCGCATGTGGTGGAAGGAGTACCTCCGCCAGTGCTGGTTCATCGCCAAGGTGACGAGCATCCCGGTGGTGCTGATCTCAATCCCCTTCGGCGCGGTGATCGCCCTGCACGTCGGCGCCTTCTCCCGCCAGCTCGGCGCCGAGTCCACCACCGGCGCGGCGATGGTCCTGGCCATCGTCCGCGAGGCCGCCCCGGTGGCCACCGCCCTGCTGATCGCCGGCGCCGGCGGCTCGGCGATGACCGCCGACCTCGGGGCCCGCAAGATCCGTGACGAGCTGGCGGCGATGGAGGTGATGTCGGTCAACCCGGTGCACCGCCTCGTCACCCCCCGCCTCTGGGCGGCCAGCACCGTCGGGGTGATGCTCGTGTCGCTCGTGTCCGTGGCCGGCATCGCCGGCGGCTACTTCTTCAACGTCGTCATCCAGAAGGTCACGCCCGGCGCCTACTTCCAGGGCTTCACCTCGCTGGTGCAGCTCCCCGACCTCTACTCCTCGCTGGCCAAGGCGTGGGTGTTCGGGTTCATCGCGGCGATGGTCGCCTGCTACAAGGGCATCTACGCCAAGGGCGGACCGAAGGGCGTGGGCGACGCGGTGAACCAGGCCGTCGTCATCACGTTCATCCTGATCTTCTTCGCCAACTTCGTCATGACCAGCCTCTACTTCGCGCTGGTCCCGCAGAAGTTCTGATGGCCGCCGTCACCCGTCTCAGCCGCCCGGTGCGGGCCACCACCCGAGCCCTCGGGGACGGCCTCGCCGACGTCGGCCGCCAGCTCGTCTTCTACGCCGAGGTCCTCTACGAGATCGTCACCCAGCTCGTCCTGCGGCTGAAGTACCGCAACGTCGTCCTGAACCTGATCTCGGATATCACGATCGGGGCGGGGGCGATGATCGTCGGCGGCGGGATGATCTTCGTGATCTTCTCGATGTCGTTCTTCACCGGCACCGAGGTCGGCCTCCAGGGGTTCAAGGGGCTCGAGCAGATCGGTGCCGAGGCCTTCACCGGCCTGATCGGCAGCTTCGCCAACACCCGCGAGGTCACGCCCCTCATCGCCGGGGTGGCCTTCGCCGCGCAGGTCGGCGCCGGGTTCACCGCCGAGCTGGGGGCGATGCGCATCTCCGAGGAGATCGACGCCCTCGAGGTGATGTCGGTCCCGTCGAAGGCCTACCTCGTCGCCACCCGGGTGGTGGCCGCCTTGATCGCGATCCTGCCGCTCTACCTGATCTCGCTGTTCGCCAGCTTCTTCGCCACGAAGCTCGTGTCGACGATGTTCTTCGGGCTGTCGAGCGGCGTCTACGACTACTACTTCCGCCTCTACCTGCCGCCGATCGACATCTTCTACAGCCTCGTCAAGGCGGGGATCTTCGCCACCGTCGTGGCGCTCATCCACTGCTACTACGGCTACCACGCCACCGGCGGGCCGGCCGGGGTGGGCGTCGCCGTGGGCCGGGCCATCCGCCTGTCGATCGTCACCGTCGTCGTCCTCAACCTCGTGCTGTCGCTCATCTTCTGGGGCGGCGGCGACACCGTGAGCCTGACCGGGTGACCCGTCCATGACCCTCACCGAGCGCCGCCAGCACATCCTCACCGGGGCCATCGCCCTCGTCCTCGTCGTCGCCCTCGTGAGCGTCGGGATCAGGGCGGCCTTCGGCGAGTTCGCCGGCGGCTACGAGCTCGTGGGCAGCTTCGACGCCGCCGGCCAGGGCCTGCTGCCGGGCTCGGACGTGAAGGTGCGGGGCGTGAACATCGGCGAGGTGAAGGGCATCGAGCTCGATCGCGGCCGGGCCCGCGTCACGCTGCGCATCCGCGACGGCGAGCGCGTCCCCGTCGACGCCACCGCCACGATCCGCCCCAAGACCCTCTTCGGCGAGAAGTTCGTCGACATCGACCCGGGCCCGGCGGAGGAGACCGGCCCCTACCTCGAGGACGGCGACGAGCTCGCCCACACGCTCGGCGGGTTCGAGCTGGAGCGGGTGCTCACCGAGCTGTACCCGGTCCTCGAGGCCGTCGACCCGGCCGACCTAACCACCGTGCTCCACGAGCTGGCCGACGGCGGCCGCGGCCTCGGCGAGCGGATCAACCGGACGATCGTGAACAGCGAGGCGCTCGGCGAGGTGTTCGCCGACAACGCTGACCTCACCAGCGAGTTCCTCACCGACCTCGCCGCCCTGTCCGACCAGCTCGCCGCCTCGGCGGAGGACCTCGTCGCCATCGCCGAGGCCGGCAACGCCGCCCTGCCCACCCTCGTGGAGGGGGAGGACGACGTGGTAGCGCTCCTCCAGCAGGCCGGGCGGCTGTCGAACGACGTCGCCGACCTCCTGCTCGCCAACCCCGGGTTCGTCGAGGCCGTGTTCGTGGACGGGTCCCGCACCCTCCAGGTGCTCACCGACGGCAAGGACCAGCTCGTCCCCACCGTCGTGGGCATCCGCCAGTACCTCCAGACGCTGGCGTCGGCGATCCGGATCGACGTCGGCGACGGCACCCTCATGGCCGCGATCAAGCTCGTGCTCGGCAGCGAGCTGTGCACGCTCGTCGAGTGCCCCGGCGCCGGGGAGAACGAGCCCCTGGTGCCGATCACCCTGCCGCCGCTGCAGGTCCCGGACCTCGGGCTGGACCTCCCGAGCCCGACCACCGCCCTCGCTGACCCGCTCGGCGCCGTCCTCGACACCACCAAGGGCCTGCTCGACTCGCTTGGGGGACTGCTCGCTCCATGATCAAGGTCGCGGTCAAGTTCGGGCTGTTCGTGGTCGTGTGCCTGGCCTTCACCGGCTACCTGGCGTTCATGATCGGCAACATCGACCCGCGGGACCCCTTCGGGCGGGACACCTACACCCTGACCGCCCGCTTCGACGACGTGACCGGGCTCATCCCCGACGACAACGTGAAGGTGGCCGGCGTCGTCGTCGGCAAGGTCACCTCGGTCCGCACCGACCGAGGGCAGGCCGTGGTGACCTTCCGGGTGGACCGCGACCACGGGCCGATCCCGCGGGACACCACCGCCGCCGTGCGGTGGCGGAACCTGATCGGCCAGCGGTACCTGTACCTCTACCCGGGCACGTCCAGCCAGGCGCTCGAGGACGGCGACGAGATCACCGAGACCACCTCGGTGGTCGACCTCGGCGCCATCTTCGACCGGCTCGGCCCGATTGTCGGCGCCATCGACCCCACCCAGGTCAACGAGTTCCTGGAGACGATCACCCAGGCGCTCGACGGGCGCGAGGACGTGATCGGCGACGCGCTCGACGACCTCGCCACCCTCATGACGGGGCTGGCCAGCCGGGACGACGCCATCCAGCGCCTCATCACCAACCTCGACACCGTCGCCGACACGATCAACGCCCGCGACGCCCAGATCGCGGCGATGCTCGAGAACCTCATCACGCTGGCGGACGCCTTCGGCGACAACACCGCCACCCTCGACGCCGCGCTGCACGAGCTCGGGACCTTCGGCGCCGAGCTCGACGCCCTCCTGACCAGCAGCTCCGACGAGATCGACCGCCTCTTGGCCAACCTCGCGCTCGTCACCGACACCGTCGAGGGCCGCCTCCCGCAGCTCGACACCGTCCTGGCCAACCTGGCCGGGGCCGGCGAAGCGCTGGCCCGGGCCGGGAACCGGGGGGAGTTCCTCAACCAGAAGATGCTCTGCCTCTACCTGGGGCCGCCGTCGTCGAGCGAGGCCGGCTGCCCGCTCGGCGCCCCGATCACCGGGCTCGGGGCGGCCGCCCAGCCGTTCACCACGGCGCCCACCAGCGGGGCGGCTGCCATCACGTCCCTCCTCGCCGCGGTGGTGCAGCCGTGAAGTCGTTCCGGGACCGCAACCCCTACGCCGTGGGGCTCGTCAGCCTGCTCGTGATCGGGGCGCTCACGGGCGCCGCGTTCCTGGTCGGGCTGCTCCACCTCCTGGAGGACACCTACGAGCTCGACGCCACCTTCACCGACGCCGCCGGCCTGCGCACCGGGGACGAGGTGCGGGTGGCGGGCGTGAAGGTGGGCCGCGTCACCACGATCGAAGCCGACCGCGAGCGGGGTCTCGTGGACGTGACGCTGGCCATCGACCGCGGCGTGGACATCGGTGAGGACGCCGGCGCGGCGATCGCCCTCGAGACGCTGCTGGGCGCCAAGTTCGTGCGGATCACCGACCCCGCAGCCGGCGAGCGGCTCATGGCCGACCTGCCCCGTGAGGAGCGCCGGATCCCGCACGAGGTGTGCGACGCCGACGGGCTCTGCGAGCCCCGCACCACCACCCCCGTCGACGTCTTCGACCTGACCCGCGCGGCGACCGAGCGCATCGAGGAGACCGACAACGACCGGCTCAACCAGCTGATCGCCCAGCTGTCGGACATCACCGAGGGCAAGCGGGCCACGGTCACCGACCTCATCGAGGGGATCCACGGGGTGTCCACCGCCATCAACGAGCGGGAGGCGGAGCTGGCCGACCTCCTCGACTCGGCCGACGAGCTGGCCACCAACCTGGCCGAGAAGGACCAGACCCTCGTGCGGCTGATCGACGCGTCCCGCACGATCCTCGACTTCCTCAGCCAGCGGCGCGACGAGCTGGCCACGGCGCTGGGGGAGGGGAGCGACGCCGTCCGGGCCCTGTCGCTGCTCATCGACACCAACCGGGCGTCCCTCGACGCCGTGCTCGACGACCTGCACCCCACCCTCGCCGTCGTCGACGCCCACCTGCCGGACCTCAACCGGGCGCTCGCCGTGCTCGGCCCGGCGTTCTACGGGCAGGCCCAGGCCACCACCCACGGCCCGTGGCTCGACATCTACGTGGCCGCCCTCGGACCGGACATCTTCGGCCTCCTCGAGGACCTCACGGGGGTGCTGCGATGAGGCGCCTCGCCCTCGCCGCCGTCCTCGCCCTGGCCGCGGCGGCGGTGCCCGGCTGCGGCCTGCTCGGCGACGGCGGGTCGTACCGGATCACCGCCTACTTCGACCGGGCGGTGTCGGTGTTCCCCTCCTCCGACGTGCGGGTCCTCGGGCTGCCGGCCGGCTCCGTCGCCGCCGTCGAGGTGGAGGGCGACCGGGTCCGGGTGGACATGGACGTCGACGACGACGTCCGCCTCCCCGTCGACGCCCGGGCCCAGATCGTGCCCCAGTCCCTCATCGGCGAGCGCTACATCCAGATCAGCCCCGCCCACGTCGAGGGGGAGGAGGCGCTGGAGGACGGCGACGTCATCGAGACCACGATCATCCCGGTCGAGCCCGACGAGGCGCTGGCCGCCCTGAAGGAGCTGCTCGACAGCCTCGACCCCGAGGGGATCGGCCGTCTGGTCGGGAACCTGGAGGAGAGCCTGGCCGGCAACGGCGAGCAGCTGGGCGACGCGCTCGGCTCGCTGTCGGAGATGGTGACCACCTTCGCCGAGAAGGACGAGGTGCTCCTGCGGATCGTCGACAGCTTCGACCGGCTGTCGGCCACCCTCGTCACCCGGGAGCAGCAGCTCGGCGAGGTGCTCGACGCGTTCGCGGAGGCCACGAACGTGCTGGCCAGCGAGCGGCAGGGCATCGAGGACCTCGTCTCCGGCCTGGCCGACCTGTCCCGCAACGGCCTGGCCCTCCTCGGCGACCACGCCGGACCGCTGCGAGACGACATCGAGACCCTCGCCGCGGCGGCGGCGACGATCGACGCCAACCTCGCGTCGGTCACGCAGCTGCTGGCGGCCGGACCCACCCTGGCCGAGGGGATCATCGGGGCGTACAACCCCTCGGCCCGAGCCGTGAACCTCCGCAACAACTTCGGCCCCCTCGTCCCCGAGGCGCTGGCCGCCCTGCTCGGCATCGACTACTGCTCGCTGTTCGTCGGGATCGACTGCCCCCTCCTGCCCCTCGACGCGGGGAGCGCCACCCCAGCCCAGATCGACGCCCCGCCCACCCCGGTGGCGGCGCTCGTGGAGCTCATGGCCGCTCCCACCGAGCCCGCCCCGCCGCCGGGGCCGTCGCTCCTCGAGCGCGGCGCCGGCGCGGTCGCCGACGCGGCCCGCACGCTCCTGGGGGTGGACCGGTGAGGCGGGCGGTGCTCGCGGTCGTGGCGCTGGCCGTCGCGATGGCCGGCTGCTCGCTCCCGGGCCGCGTCGAGGGACCGGTGGAGCTCACCGCCGTGTTCGACGACGTCGGCGACCTGGTCACCGGCCACTCGGTGCAGATGGCCGACGTGCGGATCGGCTCGGTCACCCGCATCGAGCTGACCGACGACCACCGGGCGCGCGTCACGATGCGGGTCAAGGACGGCCTCGGGCTGCCCGCCAACACCCAGGCCGTGCTGCGCACCACGTCCCTCCTCGGCGAGAAGTTCATCGAGCTGCGGCCACCCCGAGACGACGACGGCCGGCCCCTGCCGGCCACCGGCACCCTCGCCAGCGGCGCCGTGATCGAGGAGACGCTCGAGGCACCCGAGCTGGAGTTCGTGGCCGAGGAGGCCGTGCAGGTGCTCGCCGGGGTGGTCACCGACGACCTGGCCACGATCATCGAGACCGGAGCGGTCGGCTTCGGCGGCCGGGCCAGCGAGCTGGCCTCGCTCGTCGACAGCCTCGGCGTGGTGAGCCGGACCCTCGCCGAGCAGACCGGCAGCATCGTGGCCATCATCGACTCCCTCGACCGCGCCTCGGCCACCGTGGCCGGCGGGTCCGACGAGATCGACCGGCTCCTCGCGAACCTCGCCGAGACCACCGCCGTCCTCGCCGAGAACCGGGACCTCACGCTCCAGACCCTGCGGGACCTGACCCGCCTCGCCCAGGCCCAGAACGACCTCGTGTTCGAGCCGTTCCGGGACGACCTCGAGCGCCAGCTCGCCCAGCTCGACCAGCTCCTCGCCGTCGTCGCCTCCCAGCGCCAGGAGGTGGCCATGCTCGTCGACTGGCTGGCCGAGTTCGCCACCCGCGCCCGGGCCGGCATCCCCGAGGACTTCGCCCAGCTCTACGCCTGGCTCCAGCTCGCACCCCTGGACGACGCCCAATGAGCCGCCGCACCCTCGTCAACCTCGTCTTCTTCCTCGGGGTCTTCGTGCTGATGCTGGCCTGGGCGGCCCGGAACATCATCACGATCGACGCCCTCGAGCGGCCCTACGAGATCACCGCCGACTTCGCCCAGACGAGCGGCGTGCTGCCCAACGCCGAGGTGACCTACCTCGGGGTGAGCCACGGACGGGTCTCGAAGGTGGAGCGCATCCCCGAGGGGGTGCGCATCACGATGAAGATCGACCGGGACAAGGAGATCCCCGCCGCCTCCATCGCCCGCATCTTCCGGAAGTCCGCCATCGGCGAGCCCTACATCGACTTCGTCCCCAGCGACGCCTACGACGACGACACCCCGCCGCTCGCGCCGGGCGACCACGTCCCGATCGAGCGCACCACCGTGCCGCTCGAGTTCTCCGAGCTGCTCCGATCGGCCAGCGACCTCATCGCCAGCATCGAGCCGGCGGAGGCGGCCAGCCTGCTCCGAGAGCTGGCCGCCGCGCTCGACGGCCGAGGCGACGACCTGCGGGCCATCACCACCGCCTTCGACCGGCTGACCAGCTCCTTCGCCAGCCGGACCGAGCAGCTGGACCGCCTCGCCGAGAACAACACCCGGCTCACCAGCGTCCTCGCCGATCACCGGCTCAGCCTCGGGCAGTCGATGAGCGACCTGCGGGCCCTCGCCGAGCTGCTCGAGCGCATCGACGGCGACACCCGCGCGCTCCTCGACGTGGGCCCTGACTTCCTCGGCACCACGGCCGACGTCGTCGCCGCGCAGAAGCAGAACCTGGACTGCCTCCTCACCGACCTCGACCCGATCCTGCGCACGCTGGCCGGCCCGGACCAGCTCGACGACCTGTCGCGCCTCCTCGTGTTCGGCCCGATCGGCTTCGGGTACGCGGCGGCCGCCGTCGACCACGAGGCCGACGGCCCCTGGCTGCGCGTCAACCTGCTCGTCGAGGTGGGCGGGCCCCCAGCCCAGCAGTACGTCCCGCCCCGGTCGCTGCCGGCCGTCCCCACCGTGCCGGCCTGCGAGTCGCCCCTCGTGCCCGTGCCCGTCACCCCCGCCTCCGCGGGCAGCGCCGCGACCGCGCCCGTCACGCCGAGCGCACCTGCGGCCGAGGCTCCCGCGGCGGCCGTCGCACCCGCACGGACGGGAGCCGACGCCACGCCGGACGAGGACGGGTCGGGGCCGAGCGCGCTCGCGGTGACCGGCGCCGCCGCCGGCCTCGCCGCGGCCGTCGTGGCCGTCGTGGCGGCGCTGGCCATCCGCTGGGCGCGCCGGACCGAGGCCGGCGGCGGCTAGACCGTGACCGTGACCGACACCGGATCCGCCCCGGCCGAGACCGCCGAGCCCCGACCCGCCCCGGGCACGCCGCAGCGCTGGCCCCTCGTCGTCGCCATCGGCGTAGCCGTGGTCTTCGCCGTGGCCGCCGCCGCCCTCGCCCTGCTCGCGGCCCGAGAGGACGACCCCCAGGGCGACCTGCGGGCCGCCGCCGGCGCCTTCGGGGAGGTCCTCGTCACCTACGACCACCGGGACCCGCAGCGCCACCGGGAGGCCGTGCTCGACCGGGCCACCGGCGCCTTCGCAGCCGAGTACGAGGAGGCCTTCGACGGCGGCCTCGGCCAGCTGATCGAGCAGCTCGAGGCGAGCTCCCGGGGCTTCGTGAAGGACGTCTACACCACGGAGGTGCAGCGGGGGCAGGCGCTGGCCATCGTCGTGCTCGACGTGGAGACCACCGGGACGAGCGGCCCCCGCCGGCTCTTCGACGTGTACGTGCGCCTCACGATGATCCAGGTCGAGGGCGAGTGGCTCGTCGACGACGTCACCGACCTCTCCTTCGGCGCCGACGGCGGTGGCGGCGCGCTCCCTCCGGGTGCCGACGAGGGTGCGACGCCATCGACGAGCACCTCGCTACCCTGACGCGCCCACGAGCGGCCCCCGACGCTGCTTGCCCCGGTGACCGGCGGCGGACGTATGATCCGCCGCACCTCCCCCCGAAACCCCCCAGCGAGGACCCCACATGGCTGACGACGACGTCATCGAAGACGACCTCGAGGACGACGAGCTCGACGCGGAGCCCGACGAGCTCGACGACGACCTCGCAGGCGACGACCTCCTCGCCGCCGACGACGACGATGACGACGTCGTGGTCGACGACGAGGAGGAAGAGGACGACGACGTCGCGCCCGTCAAGGCCAAGCGAGACGACGACGACGAGGACGACGACGACGAGGAGCTCGACCCCGACGACGTCGAGGCGGACCTCGACGAGATCCTGAAGGACCGGATCGCCGCCGCCGAGGAGGAGGACGAGGACGAGGAGGAGGAGACCCCCGAGCCGGAGGAGCGGGGCGACGCCGCCGGCCGGATCCAGCCCAAGCGGCCCGGGGAGTTCGTCTGCCAGTCCTGCTTCCTCGTGAAGCACCCGAGCCAGCTCGCCGACCCCGACAACCAGCTCTGCGCCGACTGCGTCTGAGCCGCGGGGGGAAGGAACCAGGGCCGTGACCTACGCCAGCATCGTCGTCGGCACCGACGGGTCGCCGACCGCCCAGCGGGCCGTGGCCCAGGCCGCAGCCCTGGCCGCGGCCGACGGAGCTCGCCTCGTGGTGGTCACCGCCTACCACGAGGGCGACCGCACGGCGGGCGACGTCACGCCTGACGACCTCCCTGAGGACATCCGCCACGTCCTCTCCGACCGGGTCCAGGCGGAGGAGCTGGTCAGCTCCGCCCGCGAGGTGGCCCGGGAGGCCGGCGTCGAGCGCACGGTCGTGCAGGCCCTGCCCGGTGAGCCCGCCGAGGCGCTGCTGGAGGCGGCCCGGGACTTCGCCGCCGACCTGATCGTCGTCGGCTCCCGGGGCCTCGACAGCCACGCCCACTTCATCCTCGGCAGCGTGGCCTCGTCGGTGTCCCACCACGCGCCCTGCGACGTCCTGATCGCCCACACCACCTGAGCCGCCGTCGAGACCAGATGTCGGTCCGCGCCCCGATTGGACCAGAATGACCCCATGAGCGAGCCGACCGACCCTCAGGCCAAGTCGCCCGTCGACGCCGCCCTCGACGCCTTCGTCTACGCCCCGATCGGGCTGCTGTTCGAGGGGTCGTCGGTGCTGCCGCAGCTCGTCGAGAAGGGCCGCAACCAGGTCACGATGGCCCGCATGATCGGCCAGTTCGCCCTGAAGCAGGCGGGCGACGAGGTGGCCAAGGTCGCGAGCCGCCTGGGCGACCACGCCGCGGCGGTCCTCGAGCGCGTCGGCGGCAGCGCGTCGCCGCTGGCCGAGCCGCCGCCCCCGCCGGCCGCTCGGGCCCCGGAGCCCCGCACCGGGACGAGCCCCGCCCGCGAGGCGGCCCGCAAGGTCGCCGCCGGCGAGGGCCCGGCGCCCGTCGAGCGCTCGAGCACCGCCGCCTCGAAGCCGAAGACGAAGGCGAAGCCTGCGGCCAAGGCGACGGCCCCCGCGGCTGACGCCGAGCCGGTGGCGGTCGCCGCGCTCGCCATCCCCGACTACGACGGCCTGTCCGCCTCCCAGGTGGTCAACCGGCTGGCCGGGCTCGAGCCCGATGAGCTGGAGGCCGTGCGCCGCTACGAGCTGGCCAACCGCGGGCGCAAGACGATCCTGTCGAAGATCGCCCAGCTCCAGTCGGCCTCCTGATGGCCGGGGTCGGGCAGGAGGGGTGCCGGCCGGCCACCCCCGCTGACGTCCCCCGGCTGGCGCAGCTGGCCGAGGCGGCCGTGCTCGAGCTGTCCGCCAACCGGGGCGGCCTGGTCTGGGCCCGCACCCGGGCCCGTCGGGCCCCGTACGGCCCGGGCTTCGAGGCCGCGCTCGAGGACCCCGCCCAGCGCGTCGTCGTCGGCACCCTGGACGGCACCGTGATGGGCTACGGCGTGGCCCGCGTCGAGGTGCTCGAGGACGGCGGCCGACTGGGCGTGCTCGACGACCTCTACACCGAGCCCGGCTGTCGGGAGGTCGGCATCGGCGAGCTCGTGATGGAGGACCTCGTCGACTGGTGCCGGGAGCAGGGGTGCTTCGGCGTGGACAGCCTCGCCCTGCCCGGCGACCGGCACACGAAGAACTTCTTCGAGTCCTTCGGCCTCGTGGCCCGAGCCATCATCGTCCACCGGAGCCTGCCCTGACGCACGGGCCGGTGCTCGCCGTGGGGGCCGTGGTGGTCGATCACGACCGCCTGCTCCTCGTCCGGCGGGGGCGAGGCCCGGCCGCTGGGCAGTGGGCCGTGCCGGGCGGTCGGGTGGAGCGCGGCGAGACCGTCGCCGAGGCCGTCACCCGGGAGCTCCGCGAGGAGACGGGCCTCGAGGGCGTGTGCGGCCGGCTCCTCGGCGTCGTCGAGGTGATCACCGACGACGAGCACTTCGTGATCCTCGACCACGAGGTCACGCTGGTGGGCAGCGACGAGCCGGTGGCCGGCGACGACGCCGCCGAGGCCGCCTGGGTGGACCTCAGCGACGTGGCCGAGCTCGACCTGGCCGACGGCATGGTGGAGCTCCTCGCCGACCACGACATCCTCACCACCTTCACCTGACCCCGGGGGACGGCCAGGTGCCGGCCCCCGGGGCGAGGGTCAGGGCGGGGCGGTGGGGCTCAGCGGCCCTTCCACTGCGGCGGGCGCTTCTCGATGAACGCGGTGAGGCCCTCGGAGAAGTCCTCCGAGCTCATCGCCTTGGCCATGCCCTCGGCCGACATCCGCCAGCCCACGTCGTCGGGAGCGTTGGTGGCCTCGAGCACGATCTTGCGGGACTCGCGCACCGCGACCGGGGCGTTGGCGCAGATCTGCTCGGCCAGCTTCACCGCCTCCTCGAGCGCCTGGCCGGGCTCGACGAGCCGGTTCACGAGCCCGAAGTGGTGGGCCCGCTCGGCGTCGATCGGGTCACCCGTGAGCGTGAGCTCCATGGCGATGTTCATCGGGATCTTGCGGCCGAGGCGGAACAGCCCACCGGCGGCGGCCACGAGCGAGCGCTTCACCTCGGGGATGCCGAAGGTGGCCGTGGTGGACGCCACGACGAGGTCGGAGGCGAGCACGATCTCCGTGCCGCCGGCCAGGGCCGGACCGTCCACGGCGGCGATCACCGGCTTGGTGCGGTCCCGCTGCACGAACCCGGCGAAGCCGCCCCGCTCGGTCGACAGGCTGGCGCCCCGGCCGGCGTTGATCTCCTTCAGGTCGGCGCCCGCGCAGAACACCGGGGGCACGCCGGTCAGGATGCCGACCCAGGTGGCGTCGTCGGACTCGATCCGGTCGATCGCGTCCTCGATGCCCTGGGCCACCTCCGCGTTGATCGCGTTGCGGGCGTCGGGTCGGTTGATGGTGACCACCGCGAAAGGGCCACGCTGTTCGAAGGTGACAGACATGCCTCGCACACTACCGAGGCCCGCGCGGGCGCCCGGACGGTGGGCCGGCGGTCAGGCCTGCGGGGTCTCCGTGGGGGGCGCGTCGCGGTCGTCCTCGGCCGCCGCCTCGCCGGCAGGGGCCTCAGCCGAGGGGGTGGCCTCGGCCGCGGCCGCGGCGTCGGCACCCTCCGCCGCATCGGTGGCGCCTGCGGGCTCGGCCTCGGCGGCCGGCGCGGTGGGCTCGGCTTCGGCCTCGGGCGCGGCGCCAGCGGGCTCGCGCGCCTCGTCTGTGGCCGCGCCCTTGCCGCGGGACGCTCCCTCGGCGGCCGGCTTGGCCTTCTTCTTGGGGCGGCGACGCTCGACCTTCGGTCGCGGCGCGTTGGGGTCCGGCTCGATCTCGAAGATGTGGGCGATCTTCGGGATCCGGGTGGCGAGCCGGGCGATCGTGGCCCGCACGTCGGGGTGCAGCTCCACCGGCAGCGACGCCGGGATGACCCGGTCCCGCACCGGGGAGAAGGCGAGTGCGTCGAGCACGGCCACCCAGCGCTCCGGCGACGCCTCCGCGGTGAGGGCCTCGCTGGCCGACTGGCTGAGCCGGGCGGCCAGCTCGGCCGGCAGCGGCGAGCCCGCCTTCGGCGGGCGGGAGCTGAGGCGCAGCGCCCGCACCACCCGACCCACGTCGACCGTGGCGGTGAGCTCCTCGAGCCACAGGCTGTGCTCGGCGTCCACCCGGGCGGTCAGCCCGGCCTTCAGCTCATCGGCCAGGGCGCGGGCCTCGGGGTCCTTGCCGGCGTCGCCGGCGGCGGAGACGACCGAGCGCAGGTCCCGCAGGTCGAGCTGCTCGAGGTCCTTGCGGGCCGCCTCGGCCCGGTCCCGCCACTCCGCGGCGCGGACCCGGGGCGCCAGCTTCTCGGCCAGCTCGACGAGCGGGCCGGGCTGGATCTCGGTCTCGCCGGCGGCGCGGCGCTCGGTGTTCTGCTTCTCGATGGCCTGCCGCACGGCGGGCATCCCGCCCATCATCAGCTGCTCGGCGATCGGCCGCTCGGCCTCGGGCAGGGACTGCAGCAGCTCGTTGCGGTGTGCTCGCCCGGCCCGGAGGCGCTTGGCCTTCGGGCGCTCGATGGCGGGCATCGGCGGCGGCTCGGGCCGGTTGCGGCGGGCCGGGCGCTCCCCGTCGCGCCGGCTCTGACGGCCGCGGCCCTCCTCCCGGCGGTCCCGGCCCCGGCGATCCCCCTCGCCGTCCCGGCGCCGCCCCCGGCGCCGGTCGTCGCGGCGAGAGGTGAGCGTGGAGGTGATCAGCGGCTCGTCCGAGCGGCCACCGCCGAGCAGCTCGATCCGCTGCGGCTCCTTGCGCTCGGTGCGCTTGGGGGGGACCACCGCGGTGATCTCGATCCCGTCCACGTAGAACTCGGCATCGACCTTGAGGACGTCACCGACCTTGGCCTCGGGCGGGAGCAGGGCGCTCCCGACGGTGCCCTTCGGCTCCCGGGCACCGGCGGCTCGCCAGGTCCAGGTGCCGTCGTCGCGCGCACTGGTCAGCTCGATGTCGATCCTGCGGGGCATGGGGGTTGCGCTCCAGAGGCGGGGTGGCGGACCCGCACCGCTGCGGGTCGTGGGCGAACAACCGTACTCCGAGGCCGGTTGGCGGCCCCAACGCGAACGGTCAGGCCCCCGCCGGGCCGTACGGGTCGCAGAGCCGGCAGGGGCTCAGCCCGTCGCCGGGATCGACGGTGCGCAGCCCGCGCCGTCCGACGACCACGGCGCAGGTGGGACGGTGGGCCATCGTGCCGCGCTCGGTGGCCACGAGGGGCGCCGCCGCCGCCCGCCGCCCGGCGCCGTTGGTGCGGGCCGCCGCCGCAAGGGGGGCGGGAGCGTCACCCACCTGGGCGGCGAGGCGCTCGAGCGCCCCGAGGACCGCCTGGGTGTGGGCCCGCTGCTCCTTCACGAGCTGGGTGAGCCAGTGCGCGAAGTAGCAGAACGCGCCGAGGACCACGAGGGACAGGCCGAAGAGGCCCCCGGAGATGAGGTAGGGGACCTGCTCGAAGACGTGGGGGGTGCGGGCCGCGCCCCACCAGCCGAGCAGCACCACGACGAGGCCGAGCGGGGCCACGATCCCGCCGAGCACCATGAGGATGCGCTCCTCGAGACGGACCGAGGCTCGCCCGATCCGCAGCGTCCGCACCTCGGCGGCGAGGCGCTCGTGGGGGCGATCGGCCGGGCCGCCGCCGGTGTCGTGGGGGGCGGCGGCGCGGCGCCCCTCGGCGGGCGGCGCGGCGAGGGGCTCGGTCCGGCGACGGGCGGTGGTGCTCACGGGGACCCTCCGGAGGGCGGGGGCTGGTCGAGGCCGAACGGGCACGGCGCCGCCCCGCCGGCCAGCACGTCGTCGGCCAGCCGGCTGGAGCCGAGCCCGAAAAACGGCGCGGCGAGGGCGCTCAGCACGACGAGGATGGCGGGCACGGCGCCGCTGGCGGCGTTGGCGAGGGGCTCAGCGGGCAGGGGCGACGGGGCGTCCGGCCCGCCGCTCGACGACGGGCTGGGCACCGGGGCGATCGGGGTGCTGAACCCGGGTGCGCCCAGGTCCGGGGTGGGACCGCTCGGCGGCGGGGCGGCCACCTCGGGGGCCGGCGGGGGCAGGGGTGGCGCCTCGAAGGCGGGGAAGGGCGGCGTGGCGAGCGCGGTGACGGTGCCGGGGGCGAGGCTCAGCTCGATGATGTGGTTCTCGACGAGGAAGCCGAGCGGGTTCGGAACGGGCCCGAGGGACGGCTTCAGATCCGGGGGGATGGCGTCCAGGAGGTCCCGCAGGGCCTCCTGCTGGGTGCCCTCGTAGCTGAACCGCAGGGTGAGGCCGGAGGAGATGCGCGTGGCCGCGCCGGACTCGCTCTGGGTCTCGTGGGGCGCGGCCACCTCGAGGGTGATCCCGGCCTGGCCGAGCAGGTCGTCCACCAGCGGCACGGCCTGGGCGAGGACCTCCTGGAGCAGGTCGGTGACCGGGCCGAGCGCCTCGCCGAGGCTGGGGCCGAGATCGCCGAGGAGCCCGCCCAGCGGGTCGTCGCTGGGCCCGTCGGAGGGCGCGCCGGCGAGGACGAGGCCGCCATCGTCGAGGCGCGCCTCCAGCCCCAGGAAGCGCACGCCGCTCACCGTGGTGCCCCCGGCGGTGGACCCCGCCTGCCCGTCGTGGGCGGCGACGAGGTCCGTGACGACCGAGTCGATCGTAATCAGCCCGTTGAGGAGCCGCACGGCGCCGAGCTCCACCCGGGTGCGGCTCACGGCCAGCTCCCCCTCGATCGAGGAGCGGGTGGCGGCCCGCACGCTGCCCACCTCGAGGACGGGGGCCGCCTCCACCGCGGGGAACGACCCGACGGACTGGACGCCGAGGTCGCCGGTCACCACCCGCTGCACGGCCGGTCCCTGGGACTCGTCGACCTCGGTGGGCCCGGTGGGGTAGAAGGCCTCGGCCTTGATCGGCCACGGGGGCACGGAGTCCTCGGACCCCGCGCCGGTCTGGGCGAGGAGGACGCCGAGGTCGGCGAGCAGCGGACCGGGGTAGGCGAGGCCGGCGAGCCCGTAGCCGTTGGGCCCGGTGGCGAAGCGGGTGGCCGTCTCCGGGATCCCGAGGTCGAGCAGGGGAGCGCCGCCGGGGAGGATGTCCTGCAGCTCGTAGCGGGCCTGCACGCCGACGCCGCGGGCCTCGAGCTGGTACGCCCCGAAGAGCTTCTCGCCGGTGGCCAGCGGGGCGTCGTCCTGAGCAGAGGCCCCGGGCGCGGCGCCGAAGCCGAGCAGCGACCCCGCCAGCGCGAGCAGCACGAGGGCCCGGGCCCTACGCCAGCGCATCGGCCACCTCCCGGGCCGGGGGAGCCGCCGATGCGGGGGCGGCGGCGGCGCGGCGCTCCGGCGCCGGCGGGGCCGCCCGGGCCGTCGTCAGGCGAGCGAACAGGAGCCCCGCCATCCCGTTGGGCTGCTTGCCGAGGGCCAGCGCCGTCACCGCCACCGTGGCGAACACCAGGCCGGCCAGCTCCTTGGCCTCGGACTGCACCAGCGGCAGCAGGGCGAACAGCAGCCCTCCGAGCAGCGCGCCGGTCACCGTGGTGACGCCGCCCACGAACGCGAAGAGGAAGAGGAGCACGTTGTAGAGCGGCTCGAAGTCGAGCTGCCCGGCCGTGAACCCGAGCCCGCCGTAGAGCGCACCCGCGAGCCCGGCGATCGCCGAGGACAGCGCGAAGACGCCGAGCTTGGTCCGGCGGATGTCGAGGCCGAGCGTGGCGCAGGCCGTGGGGGAGTCCCGCATGGCGGCGAGGCGGCGCCCGAACCCGCTGCGGCGCAGGGCCAGGACCCCCACCGCCACCGCCGCGAACACCGTGGCGCACAGCACCGCGAAGGCGCGGTCGTCGGTGAAGTCGAGGCCCAGGACCCGCAGCCGGCCGACCGTGACCCCGCCCTTCCCGTAGATCCGCGAGTCCTGGAAGATGACGTCCCGGGACACCTGGGCCACCGCGAAGGTGACGAGCGCCAGGTACAGCCCCTGGAGCCGCATGGCCGGCAGCGCCACCGCCACCCCGAAGGGCACCGCCACCGCGGCGGCGGCGAGCATCCCGAGGATGCTGCTCCCGCCGGCCACCTGGCCCATCGCGAACGCCCCGAGCCCGAAGAACACGTACTGCGCCAGGGAGATCTGCCCCGAGTACCCGGTGAGGAGCACGAGCGACAGCAGCAGGGTGCCGTAGATGAGCGCTCGGTTGAGGTCGAGGAGGTGGTCGCCGGCCACGCCGGCCAGGAGCCACACCGCGGGCACGAACGCCACGGCCCGCACGAGCGTCGACCGCAGGCCCGGCACCCCGGGGGTGTCGCGCCCCACGACGCGGCCGGCGGCCAGCTTGGCGTCGGGCAGGGCGAGCAGGGCCAGGAACAGGAACACGCCGGGGACGCCGACCTGCAGGTTGCTCCACACCTCGCTGCGGGGGAACCCGATCGTGGCGTAGGCCTGGATCAGCCCGAGCACGATCGCGCCGGCGAAGGTCATCGGGAGGCTCCGCAGGCGCCCGAAGACCGCCGCCCCGTAGGCCGCGAGGACGAAGAAGGTGAGGTTGACGGCGTCGAGCGCCCCGACCGACGGGGCGTAGAGCACGCCGGCCAGGGCGGCCAGGCCCGTGCCGAGCACCCAGCTGGTGCGGGCGATCGTCACCGGCGGGGCGCCGTTCAGCGCCGCGAGGTCGGGGTCGTCCACCACCGCCCGCATCGCCACGCCGGTGCGGGTGCGGCGCAGGAGCGCCCGCAGCCCGACCGCCACCGCCACCGCCACCACGAGGAAGGCGAGGTCGTCCCAGCGCACCCGCGCCCCGGCGAGCACCACGTAGCGGTCGCCGAGCAGCGGGGGCAGGGTGCGCTGGCCGCCGTCGCTCTGGAAACCGTACTGCGCCACCCCGATGAGGAGCACCGTGAGGGCGATCGTGACGGTGAGCGTGGTGCCCGGCGACGCGCCCCGGAAGCTGCGCATCATCCGCTCCAGGGTCAGCCCCACCAGGGGGGCCAGCACCCCCAGCACCACGACGAGCGACACCACCACGGGCGCGCCCCACTCGACCGTGAGCTGGTGGTGCACGAAGGCGCACAGCATCCCGACCGCGCCGTGCGCGAAGTTGAACACCCCGGTGGTGGTGTAGGTGAGCACGAGGCCGCTGGCCGTCACCGCGAAGACACAGCCGGCGGTGATGCCGAAGATCGTGAACTGCAGGAAGGTGCCGCCGTCGCCGGCGGCGCCGTAGGCCCGGACCAGGAGCCACAGCACCGCGACGGCGGTGACCGCGACCCCGGCGAGGAGGCGACGGTCGCCCCGCAGGCGATGCAGGACCTCGGTCAACAGGCGAACCCCTCGGCGGGGTGCTTCTTCACCCACCGTCCGCCCTCCACGTGCACGATGTGGAAGCAGGTGGGCGCCGACTTGCCCGCCGGGTCGATGCTGGCCACCGCGCCGTGCGCGTCGTAGGAGTTGAGCTTCTTCAGCTCCTCGACGATCTTGGCCTGGGTGGGGTCGGGTCCCGCGGCCCGCAGGGCGTGGACGAACATGTCGGCCGCCACCCACCCGGCGAGGGCGAAGAAGTCGACGTCGGCCCCGGGGGCGGTGCGGGCGTACCACTCGCTGAACTGGGCCATCGCGGGGTTGCGGTCGGCCTCCTCGGGGATGGCGAAGATCAGCCCGGTCTTGGTGCCCTCCGCGGCGTCGCCGGCCATCTGCAGGAACTTCTTGCCGTACACCTGGGCGCCGTAGAAGGGGACCTTGGGGAACCAGTCCACCGCCTTGAAGGCCCGGGCCAGGTTGGCCATGGCGTTCACCTCGGCCACGGTGATCACGAAGTCGACCCCCGAGCTCTTCATGTGGTTGGCCTCGGTGGTGAAGTTCGTGGAGATCGGGTTGACGGCGTACACGTTGGCGTCGGCCACGGGGATCCCGGCCGCCGCGAAGTCCACCTTGTAGGAGTTCGCCTGGTTCACCCCGGTGGCGACGTTCTGGTAGAAGATCGCCGGCTTCTTGATCCCCTCGGTGCGCTTGAAGTACTCGAGGATGCCCCGCAGCCCGTTGCCGGCTCCCGGGTCCGGGGGGATCGGGTTCGGGGAGAAGTTGTTGGCCGCCGCCGTGCGGGCCTTGGTGGTGGCCAGGGACACGTCGGGCAGGCCCCGGGCGTCGATGACCGGGGCGCCGCCGTCGTCGACCACCGACGTGGAGCCGACGAGGGCGAGCACCCGGTCGGCCATCTTCTCGGTCTCGGCCCGGTTGGTGGCGGCCTGGAACCGATCGTCGGCCACGACCATCTTGATCGTGCGGCCGCACACGCCGCCTTGGTGGTTGACCATGTTGAAGTAGGCCTTGGCGCCGTTGATGCCGGTCTGGCCGAAGCCCGGCACGAGCCCCGACAGCTGGCTCACGTTGCCGACGGTGATCTCGGTGGGCGTGACCCCAGGGCCGGTGGCCGACCCTGGCCGGCAGGCCTGCTCGCCGCCGCCCCCACCCCCGCTCGGTGCCTCGTCGCCGGCGGGCGCCTCGACGGCGCCACCGTCCCCGCCGCCACCCCCCTCGCCGCCGGGCACCTCCCCGGTGGGGGCCTCGCCGGCGATCGGGTCGCCGAGCGCGTCGCCGATCGCGTCGTCGACGGTCACGTCGGTGACGGGGCCGGCGGCGCCCGGCGCCAGGCCGCCGGATCCCGACGAGGTGGCGAGGGCCCGCTGCTCGTCGCTGAGCCGGGCCCCGCACGCGGCGACGAGGGCCAGCGTCGCCAGGAGCACGCTGAGCTTGGGCAGGCGCATGACCGGCGGATCCCCCCTTCGGTGTCTCGTCGGGGCAGTTCGCCGTCGGGGGAGGGGCCTCCTGCCGGTCGCGGCGCGAGATCTGACGGTGTGTTAGAAATCCTTCGCAGTCGCGGGACGGGGGGAAGCCGGAGGCGATGCAGATCGCGTACACCGCCGAGCAGGAGGTGCTCAGGACCGAGCTGCGCGCCTACTTCGCTGAGCTGATGACCCCGGAGGTGCAGGAGGAGACCGCCCGGGGCGACACCGGCGGCCCCGCCTGCCTGGAGGCGGTCCGCAAGATGGGCCGCGACGGCTGGCTCGGGATCGGCTGGCCGGAGGAGTACGGGGGGCAGGGCCGCACCGACGTCGAGCAGCTGATCTTCTTCGACGAGGCGTGGCGGGTCGGCGCCCCGATCCCGTTCCTCACGATCAACACCGTCGGCCGCACGATCATGGAGTACGGCACCGAGGCGCAGAAGCGGGCGCTGCTGCCGAAGATCCTGGCCGGCGAGCTGCACGTGTCGATCGGCTACACCGAGCCCGGGGCGGGCACCGACCTGGCGTCGCTCACCACCCGAGCCGAGCGCGACGGCGACGAGTGGGTCATCAACGGCCAGAAGGTGTTCACGTCGCTGGCCAGCTACGCCGACTACATCTGGCTGGCCGCCCGCACCAACCCCGACGCCCCCAAGCACCGGGGCATCACGATCTTCCTCGTCCCCACCTCCGACCCCGGGTTCTCGTGCTCGAAGATCGAGACGATGGTGAACGCCAGCACCTACCAGACGTTCTACGACGACGTCCGGGTGGGGGACGACGCCGTGGTCGGCGAGGTCGACCGGGGCTGGGACCTCATCGTCAACCAGCTCAACTACGAGCGCGTGTCGCTCGGCCCGCCGGGGATGGTCGAGCAGGTCCTCGAGGACGTGATCGCCTGGACCCAGGCCACCAAGCGGGCCGACGGCCGCCGCGTCGCCGACGAGGAGTGGGTGCAGCTCAACCTGGCCCGGGTCCACGCCCGGCTCGAGCTGGTGAAGCTCCTGAACTGGAAGGTGGCGGCCTCCGGCGGGGCCGCCCCGGCCGACGCCAGCGCCACCAAGGTCTTCGCCACCGAGTTCTACACCGAGGCCTACCGCCTGCTGATGGAGGTGCTGGGCCCGGAGGCGTACCTGGACCGAGCGTCTCCAGGGGCGGTGCTGGCCGGACGGCTGGCCCGGGCCTGCCAGGGCACGCTCATCCTCACCTTCGGCGGTGGGGTCAACGAGGTGCAGCGCGACCTGATCGCCATGTTCGGGGCCGGGCTGCCCCGGGTCCCGAGGAGCTGACGTGGACTTCGACCTGAGCGACGACCAGCAGGCGATCGTGGACCTCGCCGACCGGATGCTCGGCGAGCGCCTCCCGCCCGAGGACCTGCGCCGCCGGGAGCGGGCGGGGGAGTGGTTCGCCGCCGACATGTGGGACGAGCTCGCCCGGGCCGGGCTGCTCGCCCTCGCCCTGCCCGAGGCCCACGGCGGCGCCGGGCTCGGGCTCGTGGACGCCTGCCTCGTCGCCGAGGCGCTGGGCCGGGCGGCGGCCCCGCTGCCGTACGCGCCCGTGCTCGGCGCCGCCCTCGCCGTCGCCCGGTACGGCACCGACCGGCAGCAGGCACGGCTCCTGCCGCCCCTCGCGGACGGGGGAGGGCCGCCGGTGGCGGCCGTCCACGAGCCAGCGGAGGTGGCGATCCCACCGGTGCCCGGGACCGTCGCCACCCCCGCCGAAGACGGCTGGACGCTGCACGGTCAGAAGGTCCTGGTGTCCTTCGGGCCCGACGCCCGCGCCCTCGTCGTGCCGGCCCGCACCGGCGAGTCCACGACCACCGTCTTCGTCATCGAGCCGGGCGCACCCGGGCTGCGCTTCGAACGGCAGGTGGCGATGACCGGGGAGCCCCAGTGGACAGCGCACCTCGACGCCGTGGCCGTCGGCCGGGACGACGTGCTCGGCGACGTGGACGGCGGCGCCGCCGTGGTGGCCTTCCTCGAGGCCCGCCTGATAGCGCTCACCTGCGCCCTCCAGACCGGGGTGTGCGAGGGGGCGCTCGCCCTGACCGCGTCGTACGTGGGCGAGCGGGAGCAGTTCGGCGTGCGGCTGGGCACCTTCCAGGCCGTAGCCCACCGCGTGGCCGACACCTACATCGACACCGAGGGCGTGCGCCTCACCGCGCGCCAGGCCGCCTGGCGCCTCGACGCCGGCCTCGACGCCACCCGCGAGCTCCTCACCGCCAAGCACTGGGCCGCCGAAGGTGCCCAACGGGTCGTGCACGCGGCCCAGCACCTCCACGGGGGGATCGGCATGGACCTCGAGTACCCGGTCCACCGCTACTTCCGCTGGGCCAAGGTCCTCGAGCTGCAGCTCGGGGGCGCCACTCCGTCGCTCCGCCGCCTCGGCGCCGCCCTCGTCGGCGCCGGCCGACCCTAGAACCGCCGCACCACCGACCGCTCGTCCACCGATCCGCAAGCTCACGCTCACCAGGGGGGAACACCGAACGTGACGAAGACCCGCCGCACCCCGATCGCGATCCTCGTCCTGCTCATGCTCGTCGCGGCCGCCTGCGGCCGCGACGAGGACTCGAGCGCCGGCGAGGACGACGGCGCACCCACGACGGCCGCACCGGCCGAGGACGGCGACGGCCCCGATCCAACGTCCCTCGACGCCGGCGGCTTCGGCGACCTCGAGGGGGTCTGCCGCGACGGCGACGCCTCGGGCGCCACCGCGCCCGGGGTCACCGACACCCAGATCCGGGTCGGGACGATGAGCGACAAGGGATCGACCGCGGTGCCGGGCCTCAACGAGGAGATGTACGACACCGCCGTCGCGTTCGTGAAGTGGTGCAACGAGCACGGCGGCATCCTCGGCCGAGAGCTCGTCCTGTCGGACGTGGACGTCAAGCTCCTCGAGTTCGAGCCGGTCGTGACCGAGGCGTGCGGCCGGGACTTCGCGCTCGTGGGCGGCGGTGCCGTCTTCGACGAGGACGCGAACGGGGTCCGGGTCGGCTGCGGGCTGCCGAACCTCCCGGGCTACGTCGTGTCGGCCCAGGCCCGGGTGGCAGAGCTCCAGGTCCAGCCGGTGCCGAACCCGATCTACAACATCGCCATGGGCCGCTACAACGCGGCCAAGGCGATGTTCCCCGACAGCATCGACCGCTTCGCGGTCATGGCCTCGGCGCTGCCGTCGGTGCTGCTGGTGAAGCAGCAGACGATCGAGACCGCCGAGCAGCTCGGGTTCGAGCTCGTCTACGAGATCGACTACCAGACCCAGGGCGAGACCGGCTGGGCCAACTTCGTGCGGGAGATGCAGGCCGCCGACGTGAGGATCCTGGACTTCGTCGGCCAGCCCCAGAACCTCGTGCAGCTCACCCAGGAGATGGACCTGGCCGGCTGGTACCCCGACGTCATCCTCCTGTCCGCCAACTTCTACGACCACCTGTTCGTCGAGACCGGCGGCGAGACGGCGGGGAACCTGTACATCCAGTCGGTGTTCCACCCGCTCGAGCTGGCGGCCGAGAACAAGGCCACGCAGGACTACCTGGACCTCATGGAGGCCTACAACCCGGGCGGCAAGGTGGCCCTCCTCGGCATGCAGGGCCTGTCGGCCTGGCTGCTCTTCGCCACCGCGGCCACCGAGTGCGGGTCGGACCTGACCCCCGAGTGCCTGCTCGAGCAGGCGGCCGCGCAGACGGGCTGGACCGCCGGCGGCCTCCACGCCCCCCAGACGCCGGGCAACGCGCAGGCCAGCCCGTGCATGCTCCTGCTCGGGGTGGACGGCAAGGAGTTCACCTACCTCGAGGAGGCCACCGCGCCCACCGCCGGCGACGGGCTGTTCAACTGCGAGCCGAGCAACGTCATCGACCTGCAGGGCGACTACGGCGTGCCCCGGCCGGAGGCCTGACCCACCCCGGACGCCCCGATGCAGGAGCTGCTCAGCAACACCGTCCTCGGCCTCGCCACCGCGGCGATCTTCGCCCTCGCGGCGAGCGGGCTCGTGCTGACCTACACCACCACGGGCATCTTCAACTTCGCCCACGGTGCGGTGGGCATGCTCGGGGCGTTCGCCTACTGGCAGCTCCACGTCGCCTGGGGGTGGCCGATCCCGCTCGCGCTCGCGGGGGTCCTGCTCGTCGCCGCCCCCGCGCTCGGCCTCGTCATCGAGCGGGTCATCATGCGCGGCCTCCACGACGCGCCCGAGACCGTGCGCATCGTCGTCACGGTGAGCCTCCTCATCGCGCTGCTCGGCCTCGGTCAGTGGCTGTGGAGCCCCAAGACGGTGCACCGCGTGCCCCACCTGTTCGCCGGACGACGGGTGACGATCCTCGACGTCACGCTCACCTGGCACCACGTGAGCGCGTTCGCGGTGGCGATCGCCGTGGCCGTCGGGCTGCGCACCCTGCTCTACCGCACCCGCCTGGGGCTCGACATGCGGGCCACCGTCGACAGCCGGCCCCTGGCGATGCTGAACGGCGCTCGGCCGGACCGGGCCGCCGCCGCGGCGTGGGCGATCGGGTGCTCGCTGGCGGCGCTGGCAGGGGTGCTGATCGGGCCCCTCGGCGGCCAGCTCTCCCACGTCAACCTGACGCTGCTGATTGTCAGCGCCTACGCGGCGGCGATGATCGGCCGGCTCCGGAGCCTGCCCTGGACGGTGGCCGGGGCGGTGTTCCTCGGCCTGGCCGACTCCTACGCCATCGGCTACCTGCCCACCGGCAACGCCTACCTCACGACGTTCCGCTTCGTGATCCCGGTCGTCGTGCTGTTCGTGGTGCTGCTCGTCCTCCCGAACCCGCAGCTGCCCACCCGCGCCGGCGGGGCGTCCCGCGAGGAGGTGCCGCTCCCGTCGTGGCGGACGGCGGCGGTCACCGCCGGTGGGATCGTCGTCGTCGGCCTGGTCCTCGCGGGGCTCCTCGGCGACGCCGACGCCCTGCGAGCCACCCGGATCCTCGGCGTGGCCCTCATCGCGCTCAGCCTCGTCCCGCTCACCGGCTTCGCCGGCCAGGTCTCGCTGTGCCAGATGAGCTTCGCCGCCATCGGGGCGCTGGTCATGGCCCACCACGGCGACGGCGGCAACCCGCTCGCGCTGCTCCTCGCCGCCGCCGTCTGCGCCGTGGTCGGGGCCATCGTGGCGCTTCCCGCGCTGCGGCTGTCCGGGCTGTACCTGGCCCTCGCCACCGCCGCGTTCGCCGTCTTCCTCGACCGGTGGATCTTCCTCATGCCGTCGTTCGAGGTGGGGTCGACCACGGTGCGGATCTTCGAAGGCGGGGTGATCGCGGTGGCCCCCCTCGACGTCCCCGGACTCGACACGAGCGACGTGCAGACCCAGCTGGTCGTCCTCTCCGTGGTGCTCGCCCTCGGCTACCTCCTCGTGGTGGCGGTGCGGCGCAGCACCTTCGGCCACCGCCTCCTCGCCATGAAGGACAGCCCGGCCGCCTGCGCCACCCTCGGCATGGACCTCACCCGGCTCAAGCTGGCCGTGTTCGCGCTCTCCGCGGCGATGGCCGGCGTGGGCGGGGCGTTGTACGCAGGCACCCTCGGATCGGTCAGCCCCGAGCGGTTCAACCTCTTCGAGAGCCTGCCCCTGCTCCTCGTCACCGTGGTGGGCGGGATCTCCACGGCCTCGGGCGCGATCTTCGCCGGCCTCCTCCTCGGCGGGTTCCCGATCGCCATCGGCATCTGGCCGTTCCTCGAGAACCTCAACCGCATCCTCCCCGGCACGATGGGCATCGCCCTGGCCCGCAACCCGAACGGCGCCGTCCACGACGTGGTGGCGGGCTACCGCGTGCTGCAGGACGCCCCCGCCGCCCTGGTCGGCCTCCTCGTCACCCTCGCGGCGGCCGTGGCCGCCGCCCTCACGGGGGCGATCACGGGCTGGGTCCTGACCGGGGTGGTGGTCGTGGGGCTGCTCGTGTGGCCCCTCGTCGCCCGGCGCCTCACCGCCCCGCCGGCCCCTGGCGAGCCGGAGGTCCCGCTCGAGTGGGCCGGGCTCGTCGCGCCGCTCACCGCCGACCAGCTGGAACGGGTCGACGCCGCCCTCGGCCTGGACGCTCAACCCGTCGCGGAGCCGTCGCGATGAGCGCGCTCGAGGTGCGGGGCGTCACCGTGTCCTTCGGCGGGCGGGCGGCGCTGCGCTCGGTGGACCTCGTCGCGGAGGCCGGGACCGTCACCGGGCTCATCGGGCCGAACGGGGCCGGCAAGACCACCCTCTTCAACGTCATCTGCGGGCTCCAGACCCCCGACCACGGGCGCGTTCGCCTAGCCGGCGAGGACGTCACCGACCTGGCGCCGTTCCGGCGGGCCCGCCGAGGGCTGGCCCGAACCTTCCAGCGGCTCGAGCCGTTCGGGCTGCTGTCGGTGCGTGACAACGTGCGCCTCGCCGCGGCGATGCGCCCCGACCGCGACCCGGCCCGCCGGGCGGACGAGCTCCTCAAGCGCCTCGGGATCGCTGACCTGGCCGACGTGCGCGCCGACCGCCTCCCGACCGGCCAGGCCCGCGTGGTGGAGCTGGCCCGGGCCCTCGCCACCGAGCCGCGCGTGCTCCTGCTCGACGAACCGGCCAGCGGCCAGGACCTCCACGAGACGGCCCGCTTCGCGTCGGTCGTGCGAGAGGTGGCCGCCGAAGGGGTGGCGGTGGTCCTCGTCGAGCACGACATCCAGCTGGTGATGGACCTCTGCGCGGTGATCCACGTCCTCGACCTCGGCCTGGTGCTGGCCTCCGGCGACCCGGCCACGATCCGCTCCGACCCGGCGGTGCTGGCTGCGTACCTCGGGAGGGCCTCGTGAGCGAGCCGCTCCTGCAGCTGCGAGGCGTGCGCGCCGCGCACGGGCCGATCGAGGTCCTCCACGGGATCGACCTCGACGTCCCCGCCGGCACGGTCCACGCCGTCCTCGGACCGAACGGCGCCGGCAAGACCACCCTGCTGAGCACGATCGCGGGCCTGCACCGCCCATCGGCCGGGCGGGTCCTCGTCGCCGGGCACCGTGTCGACGGCGCCCGCGCCGACGCGCTGGCCCGGGCCGGGATCTGCCTCGTGCCCGAAGGGCGCGGCGTCTTCCCCAACCTCACCGTGGCCGAGCACCTCCGCATGGCCACCCACGTCGGTCGACCGCTGCGGGAGATCGAGGCGGAAACCTACGAGCGCTTCCCCCGCCTCGCCGAGCGGCGCCACCAGCTGGCCGGCACGATGTCCGGCGGCGAGCAGCAGATGCTGGCCCTCGCTCGTGGGCTGGCCACCCAGCCAGCGCTCCTCCTGCTCGACGAGCTGTCGATGGGCCTGGCCCCGCTCATCGTCGAGGAGCTCTACGCGCAGGTCGCGGCGATCGCCGCGACCGGGGTGTCCCTCGTGGTCGTCGAGCAGTTCGCCCACGCCGTGCTGGGGGTCGCCGACCGCGCGTCGGTGCTCGTCCGGGGCCGCATCGCCGTCGAGGGCGCGCCCGCCGAGATCGAGGACGCGCTGTCCGCCGCCTACCTGGGAGCCGACGCCCCCAGCCCCGTCGCAGCCACGAACCGAGGAGCCCTCCCATGACCGCCGCCCCCGACCGCATCGAGCAGCTGAAGGCCGACCTCGCCGAGCTCAAGGTCGACGACCCCGCCGCGGGCGCCGACCGGCTCGCCACCCGACTCGGCCTGCTCGGCCTGGCCGCCGGGATCATCCTGGCCGTCGTCGCCTACGCGATGT
>Ga0079224_100001280_pt1 | contig 28462 bp, 19 predicted proteins | sample Stecom2015_FD_80414 | JGI IMG/M metagenome (GOLD analysis project Ga0079224, IMG submission 80414) | Agricultural soil microbial communities from Utah to study Nitrogen management - Steer compost 2015 | ecosystem: Environmental > Terrestrial > Soil > Agricultural land | place: USA: Utah... | reverse complement strand
TAAATCCTGAATCAACAAACCGCTTCATTGAAATAACTCACGAAGGTTATAAGAAAGCAGTGGGCAAAGATTTTGGGTCAATTGTTCCGGGCTTCTTTACCGATGAACCCGCAATGCATTATTACCATGCAGGATTAAATAATTATGTTATTCCATGGACGACACAAATGTTTAAAATCTTCCGTGAAAAGAGAGGATATGATTTAAAACCATATCTTCCTGCTCTTTATTTAAATATGGGAGATAAAACTGCCCAGGTGCGCTATGATTTCTGGAGAACTTTAACGGAACAATATTCAGAAACATATTATAAAAGATTGCGGGATTGGTGTGAAGAAAACGGAGTTCTGTTTACAGGGCATCTTCTATTTGAAGAATGGTTAAGACTTCATGCCAGGTGCGAAGGAAATATTTTTAAATATCTTAAACAGATGCATGTCATTGGTGTCGACCATCTTTATCCTAAAATCGGAACTAAACATGAGCCGGCAGAACATGTTGCATTAAAAATCGGAAGCTCTGCTGCTCATCATTTCGGAAGTACAAGACTTCTTTGTGAATCAATGGGCGGTACTTACTGGGACTGTACACTCGAACGAATGAAATGGATTGCAAACTGGGAGTATGTTCTTGGTGTAAATCTTTTTAATAATCATGGCTACCACTACTCAATAGAAGGTGAAAGAAAACGTGACTGGCCTCCTTCACAGTTTTATCATCATACCTGGTGGAAATATTATGACAGGTTTACTGAATACATGGCTCGTCTCGGCCATATTCTTTCAGGCGGAAAGCATGTTGCAAAAATTCTTGTGCTGTACCCTATCAATAGTATGTGGGCAAACTACAGACCGCAGAATGTTGACAGAATAAGCAGTACCATTGAGAATAATTTTAACTACTTAACAGATACTCTGCTCAGGCTTCATTATGATTTTGATTATGTGGATGAAGATGTCCTTATCGAATCAAAATTAAAAGGAGATAAAATTCATATTGCTGATGAAGAATATGAGCTCCTCATTCTTCCTCCAATTACTCATATCAAAAAAGATACTTTTGAAAAAATTAAGAAGTTTATAAAGGCAGGTGGAAAAGTAATTGCTGATACTTTTCTTCCTGAAGAATTTCTTGAGACAAAAGGAAATGGTGCTGTTGAGGCAGTTACTGATTTATTCAAAGTAAATCCAAAAGAACTTTTAAAAGAATTTGAAGGGAAGAAAAAATCAATTAAAAAATCTGCAGGCAGTGGTAATGTTCGGGTTATCAGGGGTAAAGATGTTCTTAAAGATGACTGGAAAAAAGAACTTGCTAAAAATATTTCAGGATTAATTACTCCCGATGTAACAATTAATCATGAAGATGTATTTTATCTTCACAGAATTAAAGATGGATATGACGTTTACTTCATTGTTAATACATCTCAAAAAAATATCGGCAATGTTGAAATTACTTTTGAGCAGCTAGGTAAACCTGAAATATGGGATCCAAACTCTGGGGAAATAAAACCAGTTTATTTCTATCAGATTAAAAACGGAAGACTTGTTTTAAATCTTAATTTTGATTCTGATCAATCTTATATTGTTGTTATGAGAGATAAATCAGATAAGAATTTCATTGCAGATACAAATCTTGTTATTGAAGAGTTTGACGGGAAAAATATTTCAGGTTATTGCCCGTCAAATGATGATGAAATTTTTGCAAAAGTACAGAATGGTAATTCAATAAAAAGAAAAAAATCAAAAGCTAAGAAAAATTTATCGCCGATAAGATTAGGCAATAAATTTAAATTCTCTGTTGAAGATGATAATGTACTCTGTCTTTCAAAATGGAAAATGAAAATTGCGGATGAAACAAACCAGGATGAATTCCTTAAAAATAATTTTGATGATTCTGAATGGCTTGATGTAACAAACGGCGCATGGGAAATGCAGCTTCTGCAGGAGAGAGATGAAGAAATTTATCCTGTTGAATTATTGTACCGCACTTCTTTTGAGATAGAAACTCTTCCACTAAATACACGACTTCTTATAGATGGCTTCAGCGGAAGCAGGTATCAGCTTTTTATAAATGGAAATGAAATAAAAGATAAAGGAAAGAGAAGTAAACTCGATGCTGAAATTAAAGAAGTTGATATACAGTCGTTTATTCAAAAGGGGAAAAATATTGTTGCAGTAAAACTTATAGCAAACAAGAGAACCGATGGTATTCTCGACCTTCTTAAAATTGTAGGTGACTTTTCCCTTTCGAAAAATGGTGATGATTATATAATAGTTGAAAGTAAAAATGAACTAACTGTTGGAGACTGGACGAAACAGGGTTATCCTTTCTTCTCAGGTACAGGAGTTTATGAAACAGAAATTGATGTAAAAGAAAAATATCTCGATGGCAAACTATTTCTAATTGCTGATTGTGGTGAAGATGTTCTTGAAGTTTTTGTAAATGATAGTAAAGGATTAATTGCTCCCTGGCATCCTTATAAAATTGATATTACCGGTTTATTAAAGCCGGGCAAAAATAAAATCAAATTAAAAGTAACAAACACACTCATAAATATACTTGAAGCTGTTCAGAAAAAATCAGGTTTATTCTCGCAGCCTAAAATTCAACACGTAAACAAGTATTATCTCGAAGTATAATTTTCTAAGATTAAAATCAGAAGTTAATATTAAAATGGAGTTGATGAAATGAAACGCAATGGGGTTCTGGTTATCGGAAGTGCTAATATGGACCTTGTTCTTTCTGTAAAAAAATTTCCTCAGCCGGGTGAAACAATTTTTGGAGAAAGGTTTGAAATGTTTCCCGGCGGAAAAGGTGCAAACCAGGCAGTATGTTCATCTAAGCTTGGGGCCAGGACTATTTTTATAGGCAAAATTGGGAATGATGAATTCGGTAAAAATCTTTCAGAAAATTTTAAAAGAGAAGGTGTTAATATTAATCATATTTTAATTGATGAAGCATCAAACACAGGTACTGCTTTAATTACTGTTGATGAGGAAGGTGAAAATCAGATTATTGTTATTTCGGGAAGTAATATGAAAATTACCCCTTATGATATAAAAAAGGAAAAAGAAATATTTAAAGAAGTAAAAGTTGTAATTGTACAGCTTGAAATTCCTGTTGAAACAGTTCTTGAAGCTGCAAGGTTAGCGAAAGAAAATGACTGTATATTTATTTTAAATCCTGCTCCTGCCAAAGAACTGCCTGAAGAATTAATTTCACTTACAGATTATCTTACTCCAAATGAAACTGAGCTTGAATTGCTTTCCGGTGTTGATGTTGATGATGATAAATCAATTGAGGCAGCAGCAAAAGTTTTACTTAATAAAGGAGTAAAGAATATAATTGTCACTCTCGGCTCCAAAGGTGCTTGCTTAATTAATAAAGAAAAGAAAGAATTATTTCCTGCTATCAAAGTTAAGGTTGTTGATTCAACCGGTGCGGGTGATGCTTTTAATGGCGCACTTGCCTATGCACTTTCAAACAATGAAGAAATAGAAAATGCTGTAAAGCTTGCTGTTTCCGTAGCATCTTTTTCTGTTACAAAAATGGGAGCCCAGAGTTCATTACCTGCATTAAATGATATTAATTTCTATAAGATTGCTAATTGAATCCGGAGGAAAAAAATTAAAATGAAAAAGAATGGTATACTTAATGCACCACTATCAAAGCTTGTTGCTTCATTAGGTCATACAGATAAACTTGTTATATGTGACTGCGGACTTCCAATACCCCGCAATGCAGAAGTTATTGATTTAGCATTGACTAAAAACATTCCACGGTTTATAGATACCCTTAAAATCATACTTGAAGAATTTGCAGTAGAAGGAGCAGTAATTGCTTCCGAAATAGAAAAGAAAAATAAACCTGTTCTTAATGAAATTAATTCTTTAATGAATGGAATAAAAATTAAAAAAGTTCCTCACGAAAAATTTAAACAACTGACAAGAGAAAACGGTACTACGGTATTTGTAAGAACGGGTGAAGCTACACCTTATGCTAATATTATCCTAATAGGAGGGGTAACCTTCTGATTAATGTTTTACTAACTCATGGAGTTGAAAATGATTAAACGATTGTTAGTTATTAAAATTATGTTTCTTCTTATGTGCTCTTCAATGTTTGCACAGACAGATAAATTAATTTACAACCAGCTAACCACACCAATTACTTCAGAATATTATCATGTGCCGGTAGGTCTGTGTGAAGATTATCCTGAAGAAACCACAACAATGGAAATAATCAGGAAAGATTTTGAGTTTCTTAAAAAACATGATATAAAATTTTTAAGAATATCTTTCGGCTGGGATGCAATTGAATCAAAAGAAGGAGAGTATGACTGGCTCTTTTGGGATGATTATGTTAATACTGCAGTCGATGAATACGGACTTACACTGATTCCTTATATTTGTTATGTACCTGTGTGGAATTCAACAGGAGCAAAAGATACCATTTTCTACTGGAATTACCCGCCAAAGGATTTTGAAGCCTATGGAGATTTTGTAAGAGCACTTGTAAACAGGTACAAAGATAAAATTAAAACCTGGGAAGTTTGGAATGAACCTGATATCTGGATTTACTGGCAGGGGACAAGAGATGAATTTGCAAAATTTATTAAGATAGCCGCAGAAGCAATCCGCGAAACTGACCCTGATGCAAAAATTGTTTTTCCCGGAATTGCGTATGACCCTGAATTCGTTTTACAAATGTTCAGAGATTACAAGCTGAGCGAATATTTTGATGTAGTTAACTGCCATAATTATTATGAAACCTGGCACCGTCATCCTATTGAAGAAATCACAACTTATATAAACGAACTTCATGACGTAATCTGGAGATACGGAAACAACCAGGCAATATGGATGGCAGAAGTTGGTTACAGTACATTCAGGAAAGGGGCAAGAGTATCTGATAGTTATTCTGCATATTATGAATATGAACATACACCTGAATACCAGGCAAAACAATTATTTAAAACATTAACACTTATTGTTTCAACAGGTAATGTTGATGCAGTAGCCTGGTATGAAATTAAAGACCTTCCTCCAACTGATGATGTAATAGGAGATACCGATAATAATAAATTCCTTGGTGTTGCTTATGCAGATCATACACCAAAACCTGCTGCTAAAGCTCTTCAGTTTTTTAACAGTTTGTTTTCAGGAAAATATAAAAGCATAAATAATGAAGTTGAAGTTGATAGAAGTTTAGCTTCTGAGACAGAAATTCAGACTTTTGAAATGGAAAACGGTGATGTGGTTGTAGTATGCTGGCTTAAAACCATGATTCCCGGAAGAACAAACGGACAAAAAGATGGAGTGGCAAAAGATACAAGAAAAGAAACAATAACTATAAATATTTCCAAAAAACTTTCCGGTAACGCAATTGAATATGATGAATTGGGAAATGAAAAAGAATTTACATCATTAGAAAGTTCAAATAACAAGACTGTGATTAAAGATTTAACACTTGAAGGAGGGGGATTATCAATTATAAAAATTAAAAAGTAATTTCTCCGTTATTCTCTGTGTTAACTCAGTAAAACTCAGTGTAATTCTTAGAATGTTTTATGAAGATAAAATCAAAACATATCTCTTCAGAAAATTTCAAAAAATTTGGCAAAGTAGTAACAACTCCAAAAGGGGAACCAACCTCACAGGCAGTTGATTATAAATTCTGGTCTGATATTGCAAACTACAATATCGAAGGTGATACAGAAATAGGAATTTGTACTGTGTACAAACAGCCTTCAAATAATATTTCAGGAATGGAGAGACATCTTAGAACACCCGAAATATTAATTCCTATCGATGCACCTTTCATTCTTCCGCTTTTAATTGATGGAGAGAGTGAAGAAAAAGCAGAAGCATTTCAATGTAATATCGGTGAAGCTGTTATAATTAATAAAGCTGTATGGCATGGGGCATGCCTTCCGGTTGGAGAAGATGAATCATCATACTTTGTCATCTTCCGAAAAGGAACTCCGCATGAAGATGTGGAGAAAAAAGAAGTAAAAACAATAGAGATAGAATAAATTTCATTCATTGCGAATCCCGATTCATCGTAGGAGCAATATCTTCTACTTAAAATCATTGCGGGGAACGAAGCAATCCCACTCTTGAAAATGTAATCATGCACTCAATCTCCAATAAAAAATTAGAAATAGTTTTTGATGATAATCCTGTTTTTATAAAATGTATTAAAAACAAATTAACAGGTGAACAGCTTTGTAAAAACGGCAGACAGACAATCATCATCAGGAATCCTTTGTATGTATCCGACCCGCATTATCTTTTCGAAGCTGAAGTAATTAATCTTAATGGAAATGACTTTGAATTAATTTTCAGAGATGATTCAGGAAATAAGGCCGGATTAAAAATTATTCCTGAAGAGGATGATATTAAATTTCAAATTAATGTTGAAGCAGCGGAACCTGTCTGGCTTGTTGAATGGAGAGCCTCAGGATTTGATTTCGAACAGGTAACAATTCCCGCATTAGGAGGGCAAACTCTTACTAAAGATATGACTCCCGAAACAATGCTGAGTTATAAATATCCTTTCTGGTGGAACGCTCAGTTTGCTCTTGGTGAAAATAAAAAAGGCGGTTTGTTTATCCATACAAAAGATGAAAAACCTGATTTTAAATTATTCAGAGTAAAAAGAGAAGCGAAACAATTTGAATTAACTCTTGGTTTTGAATCAAAAGCTCCAATCAATTCAACAAATTTAAAGAGGGAATGGTATCTCGATTCTTATAAAGACAACTGGAAAATTCCTGTTGATAAACATCGTAAATGGCTTGAAGAAAAATTCCTTCTTCTCCCTCACAACCAGCATCCACATATGCCCGGATGGGCTGAGAAAATTAATTTTATTCTTGAACCATGGGGAATGAGAAAAGACCAGCCGCAGCCGCATCATACTTTTGAACAGATAAAAAATCGTTTATATGAATTTGCTGAACTTCATAATCCTGAAGAGACTCTCTTATATCTTCCGGGTTTTGCAGAGAATGGAATAGATTCACACGCACCTGATTATAATCCGAGTGAGAAATGCGGTGGTGAGAAAAAATTTAAAGAGCTTGTTGATGCTGCACATAAGCTTGGTTATAAAGTAATGATTCATACCAATGTACTTGCTTTAACTTTTCAGCATCCAATGTTTCAGAAATTTAAAGAATGCAGAGTTGTGGATTGGTCCGGTAAAACAGTCGGCTGGGGAAATGATATAGACGGCGACTGGCTCCCTGAAGAATTTTTTGCGTACGTAAATCCCGGTTACAAAGAATGGGGAGACCATATGGAAAAAGTTATCGGCAGTTTAATTAATAAATTTAAGATTGATGCAGTTTTCCTCGACCAAACATTGCTTGCATTTAATGTGAGCAAGGGTCCAAATTTTTTAACAGGCATGAAGAACCATATTCAGCGATTACAAAAATCTTTTCCGCATATTCTATTTGCAGGTGAAGGAATTCATGAAGAAGTATTGGAAGCTTTACCTTTTGCGCAGATTCATGGAATTGACAGCTTATCAGAAATTCATGGAATGGAAGGAGAAAAAGAGTGGAGAAAAGTTCATCCTGTTTCTTCTTATCTTTTTGGTAAATACACAAGATTGTGTGCACATCTTTTAACTAAATATCCTAAACATCCTAAGTTTAAACTTCAGGAAAATTCTTATAAAAAATTAAAAGTTATTCCCGCCTTATGTTTATATAATTCTTCTCAAAAAATTGATATTCCTGAGGTAAGGAAAATGATTGAACGGGCAAAAAGTTTAAATCCAAAATCAAAAAAAATTTTTAGTAAAAGATGAAATAAAAACCATTTTGATTTTAATATCATTGAATTAAAAAATTAAATAAGAAAAAGTCATTATAAAATTTTAATGAGTAAAAAAATGAGCAAAATAAAAGCAGGTGTAATCGGAACAGGATTTATTGGCCCTGCGCACATTGAAGCTTTACGGAGAGTGTCAGGTGTACAGGTAATTGCTGTTGCATCAAATGAAAAAGAAAAAGCCGATAGAATTGCAAATGATTTTTTTATTCCTAAATCTTACGGTACCTGGCAGGAATTAATTGAAGATAAAGAAGTAGAAGTAGTTCACAACTGTACACCTAATAATCTTCACTTTGAAATTAATAAAGCTGCTATACTTGCAGGTAAACACGTAGTATCAGAAAAACCACTAACAATTAATTCAAAAGAATCTGAAGAATTAATTAAACTGGCAAAAGAAAAGAAAATTGTTAATGCAATTAATTTCAATTACAGGTTTTATCCTTTAATCCAGCATGCAAAAAGAATGTTTGAAAAAGGGGAGATGGGTGAAGTTTATTTGATTCATGGACATTACCTCCAGGATTGGCTTTTCTACGAAAATGATTACAGCTGGCGGCTTGAATCAAAAATATCAGGTGCATCACGTGCTGTTGCAGATATTGGCTCTCACTGGTGCGATGCTGTTCAGTATATAACAGGATTAAAAATTAAAAAAGTATTTGCAAATCTCTCAACCATTTATAAAAAAAGAAAGAAGCCGAAACAATCTGTCGAAACATTTAAATCAAAAGAAGAATCGTTTGCCGACCTGCCTGCCGGCAAGGCAGGATATGAAGAAATTAATATTGATACCGAAGATGCAGGTTCGGTTTTGCTTCAGTTTGAAAATGGTGCAAACGGGGTATTCACTGTTTCACAGGTAAGTGCCGGAAGAAAAAATCATTTCTGGTTTGAAATTGATGCAAGTAAAAAAGCAGTTGCCTGGAACCAGGAAGAACCAAATCAATTGTGGGTCGGCTACAGGGAAAAGGGAAATGAAATTATAATTAAAGATCCCTCTCTTCTTGATGAAGAAATAAGAAAATATGCACATTACCCCGGCGGTCATCCCGAAGGATATCCTGATGGTCCGAAAAATTTATTTATGAATGTTTATAATTTTATCAGCGAAGGCAAGGATCCTTTAAAAGATAAAACTGATTTCCCGACTTTTGAAGATGGTCACTGGGAAAATAAAATTATTGAGGCAGTGCTGAAAAGTAATAAAGAACAGAAATGGGTTGAGGTTTAAATAAAATAGTCATTGCGAGCGAGTTCTACGAGCGAAGCAATCTAAGCTTAGAGAATTCGCAAAAATTTTTAAAGGAGAAATTAAAAAATGAAATTAGGTTTCCTCACAGCTTGTTTACCTAAAATTAAATTAGAAAAATTAGTTAAATGGGCATCAGAGCAGGGATTTCAAACTCTTGAGCTTGCTGCCTGGCCGGCTAAATCATCACGCGATTACCAGGCAAGACAAATTGATGCAGCAAACTTTTCAAAGGATGATGCAAAGCGTGTTAGAGATCTTTTCGCTAAATATAATATGACCATCTCTGCAATGGCGTATTATGATAATAATCTTCATCCCGATAAGAAAAAAAGAAACAGTTACATCAAACACTTATATAAAGTTATTGATACTGCTGCTTTACTTGATGTAAAACTTGTCGGTACTTTCGTCGGCGGAAGACCAGATAAAACCCCTGCACAGATTATTAAAGAAATCGGACAGGTATTTAAACCTATTTTAAAATACGCTGCAGATAAAGGCGTGAAAATAATGATTGAAAATTGCCCGATGGAAAATTGGGTTAAATTTGGTTTGCCCGGCAACTATGCTTATTCACCTGAACTTTGGGAAGCATTGTTTAATGAGTTACCCGATAAAAATTTCGGATTAAATTTTGACCCTTCACATCTTTACTGGCTTGGTATAGATTATATACAGGCGGCAAAAGATTTTGCACCAAAAATTTTTCATGCTCATGCAAAGGATACAGAAATTCTTCAGGAGGGAGTTTATCAATATGGATTGTTTGGAAAACAGATTGATCCAACTCCCTGGAAATCAGGCTGGTGGCGTTACCGTATACCCGGCTTGGGTGAAATAGACTGGCGGAGATTCATTACTACACTGCAGGAAAATGATTATGATTATGTTCTTTCAATAGAACATGAAGATCCTGTCTGGGAAGGCTCAGAAGAAAAAGTTAAAAAAGGCTTGCAGCTGGGGTATAAATATCTTTCACAGTTTGTGGTTTAGGTTAAGGATGTAAATAAAAAATAAGAAATAAAAAAGATCTTTTTACACTAATAAAAGTTTAGACTTATTGGAAAAATCTTCATCAATTCGAAATCATTTTTTATTAACCATGAAACATCTTCTCTCAAAAACTTATTTCCCTTTTGGCTCACAATATTACAGAGCTCCTTCTCCTCACAGAAATGAATGGGAGAAGGATTTGAAAAATATGTCTGCTTTCGGATTTAACATGGTTAAATTCTGGGTACAATGGAGATGGAATAATCCTGCAGAGGATAAATTTTACTTTGATGATATTGATGAACTGATGGATCTTGCTCATAAATATAAACTCCGTGTTATGCTTAATACAATTTTTGATGTTGCACCTGCGTGGATTTATATAAAGTTTAATGATGCATCAATGATTACTTTGAATGGAAGAAAAATTGGACCGCAAACCCAGCCTCACAGGCAGATTGGCGGATTAGGCTGGTGTATGAATAATGATAAGGTAACTGAATATCAATTTAAATTTTTAAGAGAAACAGTTAAGAGATATAAAAATCATCCGGCTCTTGAAATATGGAATGTGGGAAGTGAACCTGAGTTGACAAGCAGCATGGCAGAGATGAGAGCTTATGCCGATGATGTTTCAATGATGGGCGATATGCTCTGTTATTGTGATAATTGCAAAACAAAATTCAAAGAGTGGCTTAAGAACAAATACAAAAATCTTGATTCGCTTAATGAAGCATGGAACAGAAATTATAATTCCTTTGATGAAGTCGAGATACCTTTAACGAGAAATACATTTAATGATATTATTGACTGGCGAATGTTCTTTGTTCACACTGTTGGTGAAAATGTTAAGAGAAGATTTGAAGTTGCAAGGAATGAGGATAAAGGAAAACATCCTCTTATGTGTCACCATGTTTTTATTCAGGGATTTCCTGTTACATCAACTGCGAGCGATCCGTGGAATGTGGGACAGTATGGCGATCTCCATGGCTTCACACAAATGGATGACGCAATGATGATTGACATTCTCCGCTCCTGTGCAAAAGATAAACCTGTTATCTCTGCTGAGATGCTGATGCTATATGGCTATACACTTGACCTTCCGAGGTTTATTGATGAGAATGATATCAAGAAACAAATTTTCAGAGGTATAGCAGGAAATTTAAAAGGATTTATCTTCTGGCAATACAGACCGGAGATTTTGGGTAGAGAAGCTCCAACATGGGGACTAACATTCCCCGATGGGTCTGAAACTTCCTGGCTGAAATCATTTTCTAAAGTCGGTAAAGCTTTACAAAAACATGCAGATTTTCTTTTAGAAGCAAATCCTCCAAAAGCCGAAGTAGCTGTTCTTTATAATCCTGAAAATCAGATTTTTGCATGGGCAGCAACAGGAAATGAAAAGACAGCAACCAATTCTCTTCTCGGTGTTCACAAAGCTTTGTATGAACACAACATTACTGTTGATTTTATTCATCCAAAAGAATTTAAAGCAAATATACTCGATAACTATAAAGTTCTTTACATCCCTTTCCCATATTATTTAAATGAAGAAATATGCAAAGCAATTGAAAGATGGGTGAAGAACGGCGGAACATTAATCGGTGAAGCATACTTTGCAGGATGGAATGCAGAGCATGGTCATCACGAAAAAATTATTCCCGGTTACGGTCTTCATAAAGTATTTAAAGTAAGAGAAGGAGTTGTTGAGCCCGCCAATAAAAATGATCTTGTAAAGATTCATTTTGAAAAAGATCTGTTCTATCACAGGGAAGGAGAGAAGACTAACAACGGTTATTCAACTGATACTTTTAAGATTAATTCAATAAAATCATTGAGCAACAATGAAGTTGATATCAATCTTCTGAAAGATTTTCCCTATATAAAAAAAGGAACAAAAATTTCCGGAACAATTGTTAAAGAAACATTAATAAATGAAGGGGCAGAAGTTGTTGCTGTTTTTGATACAGGTGAACCGGCAATAACAGTTTCAAATTATGGAAAAGGGAAAGCAATACTTATTGGTTCTTATATAGGATTATCTTACTATCAGAATGAATTTAAATCCAATGCTGATTTAATTGTTTCTCTTGTTGAACATTATTCAGATATCTCTCATCCTTATTCAATTGGAAATGAAAAAATCAGGATTGATTATCTTAAAAACAAAAAAGATTTAATGCTGATTATTCATAACCTCAGCAATGAATTTGTTTCTGCTTCAATTAAAATTCCTTTAAAGAAAATTAAAAAGTTAAAAGAAATATTTTCAGGTGAAGAAATAATTTTTTCAGAAGATAATTCAGGAAGTTTTGCAGAGATAGAATTAGAGCCAAAAGAAGTAAAAGTATATGCATGATCTTTTTACTCCTTATACTGAAAAAGATCCTTATGTTAAAAGAAATTTTATAGCAAATGCATTTGACGGAGCACTTTTTACTTTTGCAATGAGTTTTGTTTCCAATGTTACAATCATTCCAGTCTTTGTAAAAAAAATCGGGGGAAGCAGTTTAGCTGTAGGAATTATTCCTGTTATCTGGATGATAGGATTCAATTTTCCACAGATATTTATTGCAAATTATGCCCGCCACCTTCCATACAAAAAAGGATTATTATTAAAAACAGCAATTGTTCAGCGGCTGCCATGGTTGTTTTTGGCGCTGCTTTCTTTCTTTATTCTTGATAAAGTTGGAATAACAACAGGATTAATTTTATTCTTTATTTTTTTCTTTATTGCCGCACTCGGAGGCAGTTTAAATTTCCCGGGATGGTATGATCTTATTTCAAAAGTTACTCCTGTTAAACTTAGAGGAAAACTTTTTGCTGTACGTTCAATCGGCGGATCGCTTCTCGGAATAATCGGAGGTGTAATAGTAGAGAGAGTTCTGAATTACTTCAATTACCCTGTAAGCTTTGGAATTCTTTTTTCAATCACCTTTCTTGTAATGTTTGTCTCATATATTTTTTTATTAAGAATAAAAGAAGAACATCCCAATCCTCCTAAAGAAAATTTAAAGTATAAAGAATTTTTTAAACGCCTTCCTAGAATTCTTAAAAATGAAAAGAATTACAGGAATTATATAATAGCTGATTCTTTATTAATTACAGCTTTAATGGCAGATGCTTTCTTTGCTGTTTATGCTCTGGAGAAATTTTCTCTTGCAGAATCTTATGCCGGAATTTTTACTGTTATAATGATGAGCAGCATTATTTTCGGAAACCTGATATTCGGTTACATTGCAGATACATTCGGGCATAAATTAAATCTTCAGTTAGCAGGATTGTCAATAGGAATTGCTTCACTTGCAGCGCTTCTTTCCCCTGTTAAAGAAATTTATTTTATTGCTTTTGTTGGATCTGCATTTACTGCAGCATTAATTCACATGTCACGCTTAACAATTATTGCAGAAATCTGTTCAGAAGAAGACCGCCCTACTTATGTTGCACTAACAAATATGATAACTGCTCCCTTTATCCTTTCCGCGATTGCAGGGGGATGGATAGCGGCAAAATTTGGTTATGAGTTTGTTTTTATTATAGCATCTTTGTTTGCATTTACTTCATCCATGTGGTATATGACTAAGGTTAAAGAACCAAGAGTAATTTAGTATATTCATTGCGAGTCCCGATTCATCGGGAGACGAAGCAATCCTTATTAAAATTGAGATCACTTCTCCCGACTTAAGGTCGGGATCGTGATGACAATAAAAAATGAATAATCAACCACCAACTATCCTTACCAAATCAAGAACAATAAAAAATACTACTAAGGGGGAAATTCTTTTTAAACCTGTATTTGTTCAGAAGGGGAGAGGTCCTCATCTCTATGATCTTGTTTGGGCGACAGATAAAAACTGGGATACTTTTCATTCAAATATTTCTCTTACAAAAGAAGGAATAAAAATCTCGGACACTAAAGGTGAAGAAAAATTCGGAATAAATGCGCGATGGAATGTTGAAGGTTTCGGATATACAAATATTACTGCAGACAATGGAGGTGAATTTTATACTCTTCCCCCTGATGGAAAATCAAATGAGTTTATTCTGAATTATGAATTTGCAAAAAGCAGAGTCGCTAGAAATAAAAAAAGAATTGAGTATCTGAAAAAAGATAAATGGCTTCCATCAAAAGAAGTTAAAATGCTTCTCGATCTTTCCGAAGGTTATTTTGATGAGGCAGCAAAAAATTATAATGATGAAAATAAATGTGCTCAACTTGCACAAAAAAGTCTGCTGTATGCTTTATGGGCAAGCGAAAAAATGGAACTTGAAAAAGCAGAATTCATAATTAAGCAGAAAGGATATAGAAAAGATTTTTATTTAGGATGCGATGCAAGAAGTTTTTACCAGACGTACCAGGATAAATTTCTTGAGCTGTTCAGTGAATTGTTTAATTATGCAAACATAACCTTTGTTGCAAAAGGTGATGGGATGATGTCTGATTATCAGCCTGAAAAGGGAGTGATAAATCCTGAAACAAGAGAAGTATTAATCAACAAACTGAATCAGAGAAATATTAAATGCCAGGAAAGATTACTCTTCTGGTTTCATGATTGCTGCATTCCTGACTGGCTCCGCAATATGAAGTATGATGAACTTCTAAAATATGCTGAGAAGTTAACTACAGATACAATGAAAAGATTCGGTAATTCTCTTTATGCAATGGAAGTTGTAAATGAGTTGCACGATTGGGCAAACGAATTAAACCTGAATCATAAACAGATTACCGAATTGACAAGATTAATAAATGATGTTTCCAAATCAATAGCACCAAATGTTAAAACAACAATTAATAGCTGCTGTCTGTTTGCTGAATATGTTCAGATGAATCAATACTCTTCCGGTAATCAAGCAAAATTCAGACAAAGAACTCCCTGGCAGTGGACAAAAGATTTATTAGATGCAGGTATCAATATAGATATAGTTGAACTTCAGATGTATTACCCATACAGAGATTTGCAGGATTCAATTTTGATGACTGAAAGATTTGAAATATTTAATAAACCGATGCATTATTCTGAAGTAGGTGTAAGCGGGGGTGTAACAGAAAGGTCAATTAAACTTGGCAATGCTGAAATACCGAACGAACCTCCTTTATGGCACCACCAATGGGATGAAGAGACACAGGCAGACTGGATGGAACAGATTTATACACTCGCTTACAGTAAAGATTATATTAAAGCATGCAACTGGTTTGATTTTATTGATCCCGGTTCTTATATGCAAAACGGAGGATTATTCAAATCTGAAAGAGGAGAACCAAAAGCTGCTTACCACAGACTAAAAAATCTACAGGAAAGGTGGAGAAATTTATAATTATCCGTCATACGATTCCGACTTCAGTCGGGAGAAGTGATTTATATTCAGTTTATAGATAACCTCATCCAGTGAATCGGAACTCACAATGAATCTATTATAAGAAAATTATGAAACGCAGAGACTTCATTAAAAAAACTTCTATAGCAGGATTAGGAATAGCTGTAGCTCCATCCCTGCTTTATGCAAACCAAACAATTCTTACATCAGGCAGAGTAAGAAGAAATACTGAGCTTGGTGAATTAATTTTCAAACCTGTATTTGTTCAAAAGGGAAAGGGACCTCATCTACTTGATTGGGCTTATGCAAGTGATCAGAGATGGGATGCATTTTTTTCAAACATAACTGCTTCAAACGAAGGCGTTAAAATTTCAGATACTAATGGTATAGATAAATTCGGAATTGATGTCCGCTGGAATGTTGAAGGTTTTGGTTACATCTTTATAACTGCAGATAACGGAGGAGAATTTTATCAGCTTCCTCCAAAGGGAAAACAGCTTCAATTAAATCTTAACTTTGAACTTGCAAAAAGCCGTGTTGCAAGAAATAAAAATCGTCTCAATAAATTTTTAAAAGATGGATATCTTCCATCAAGAGAAGTGAAATCATTTCTTGATCTCTCCGAAGAATTTTTTAATGATGCAAAAAAAGTTGAAGTGAATGAAGAAAAGAAAGGAATGCTCTCACAGCAGTCTCTTTTCTATGCAATGTGGGGTGGAGAAAAACTTGAGCTTGATTATGCAAATTATAAAATAAGCAAAGCAGGTTATCGTAAAGATTTCTTTACCGGATGTGATGCACGTGCATATTTCCAGATGGATGCTGAATTATTCATGCAGTTGTTTACTGATGCATTCAATTATGCAACTATTACATATTACCTCACCAGCAATTATTATGAAGATTTTGAGCCGCAGGAAGGAAACAAGCAATTTGATGCACGCGATGTTGTTTTCAAAAAATTAAAAAGCAAAAACATTACGGTTGAAGGAAGACCACTTTACTGGCCTTACAAAACTGTTACTCCCGATTGGCTCCGCAATAAATCTTATGATGAAGTTTTAAAATATGTTGAAAAGCATGTTAAAGAAGTCGTTGGACATTATGGTGATGGTATGTATGCCTGGGAAATTGTAAATGAATCTCATGATTGGGCAAATGAAACGCAGCTTACACCTGAACAGATTACAAATGTTACAAAACTTGCCTGCGATGTTGCAAAAGATACAAGTCCGAATGTTCAACGGCTTATAAATAATTGTTGTCCTTATGCAGAATATGTTCAATTAAAAAAATGGGGTGAGCTTGATGCAAAATATCCCCAGCGCACTCCTTTCCAGTTTATGGAAGATTTAGTTGATGCAGGTGTTGATTTTACAATTACAGGTCAGCAGATGTATTTCCCGTACCGTGATTTGCAGGATACAATAATATTAATTGAACGCCTTGAAAAATTTAACAGGCCTGTTCAGTTAACTGAAGTTGGTGCAAGCTCTGGTCCCAATAAAGATTCTATTATGACAGGAAGACTTGGTTTACCCGAAGAACCATACGTATGGCATGGACATTGGACACAAGAACATCAGGCAGACTGGCTCGAAGGTATTTACACTCTTGCATACAGCAAACCCTGGATTGAAGCAGTTAACTGGTATGATTTTGTTGATCCTCACGCGTGGATTAAACAGGGGGGACTAATCGAATCTCCGAACGGTGAAAAAAAATTAGCTTATGAGAGATTGCTTCAGTTAAAAAATAAGTGGAGTAATCTGTAAAAATATTATAGCAAAAAATTAAAAGGAGTTATGGCAAATAAATTAATCTTCAAACCAAACTTTATACAAAAAGGAAACGGACCTCATATTGATCCTCTTGTTTATTTATCTGATGAAAATGAAAATGCTTTTTATTCTCAGATTGAACTAACCAAGGAAGGAATTGTTATTTCATCTTCTGAAGGAAAAGAAAAATTTTCTCTTCATGTAAGATGGAATATTGAAGGTTACGGCTATATTTATTGCTTTGCGGATAACGGCGGTGAATTGTATTCAATGCCGAAAAATGAAGATCTGATTCTTAATTTAAATTATGAATTAACTAAGAGCAGAGTAAAATTTAACCAGAGAAGATTAAATAAATTTATGCAGGAAGACTGGGTCCCTTCAAAAGAATTAAGAGCATTAAAAGATCTTTCTGAAGAATTATTTAATGATGCTGAAAAAGTTAAAAATAATGAAGAAAAATGTTCACGGCTTTCTCAGCTTTCATTAAAATATTCCATGCTCGTTTCAGATTATATGGAGCTTGAAAGAGCACAGTATGATATTCATAAAAACGGAAGACGAAATAATTTTCATATTGGATGTGATGCGCGCGGATATTTTTTAATGGATAAAGATTTGTTTATGGAGAAGTTTGTTAAGCTTTTCGACTACGCTACTGTTACTCATTACCTCAAAGGGGATTTTGTTGATTTCGAAGCTGAAGAAGGAAAGAAACAATTTGCTATCCGCGATGGAATTATTGAGAGGTTAAGAAGTCATAATATTACAGTTGAAGGAAGACCACTGTTCTGGACTCACGAATGGGTTACCCCAAATTGGCTTAAGCAAAAGAAATACCCTGAACTACTTAAATGGCTTGAAAAGCATGTTAAGCAAGTCGTTGGATATTATAAAGATCGTATTGCTGTGTGGGAAGTTGTAAATGAACTTCACGATTGGGCAAATGAACTACAGCTTACAAGAGAACAGACAATTGAAGTAACCAAACTTGCATGTGAAGTAGCGAGAAGTGTTAATCCGAAAATTAAATTGCTGATTAATAATTGTAAACCATTCGGTGAATATGTGCAGGAAAGAAAATGGGGAAATATTAATGCAGCTTATCCGCAGCGTACGCCTCACCAATTTATTCAGGATCTTGTAGATAACGATGTTGATTTCGATATTATCGGCGTACAGCTTTATTTTGTCTGGCGTTCGGCAGCAGATGCAATTAACAACACTGAAAGATATCTGCAGTTTGGAAAAGAAGTTCATCTCTCTGAAGTAGGTGCCCCATCCTTCGGATTAAAGCTTGAATTCATCGATCCTGATCCCGGTGATTATTCAAAATATCCTTATGAATGGCACAGGCATTGGGATGAAGAGCTGCAGGCTGATTGGATGGAATATCATTTCACCCATGCTTACAGCAAACCTCAAATCACTGCTGCAAACTGGTATGATTTTGTTGATCCCAAAGTATTTTTAAATAAAGGAGGAATACTCCGGTCACCTGATGGTGAAGAGAAAGCAATTGTAAGCCGGTTGATTTCTTTAAAAGAAAAATGGAATAAACTTCCATGAAATCCGTAGGTCAGGACTCCAGTCCTGACCAGTTAATGTAAATGTATATTTAGCTCAGGACAGGAGTCCTGAGCTACGGAAATAAAAATGAATAATTTAAACCGCAGATCATTTCTTAAAAAAACTGCTTTATCAACTGCTGCAATTGCAGCATCACCATATTTGAACTGGACATCAGCATTTGTAAAGACTGATAAGGATATAATCTTTCGTCCTTATCCTCATCCCTGGATGCCTGAGATAAACCAGGTTTATTTGGCAGATGATAAAGTTGATCCTTTTGTGTTCCCCGTTGAAATTAAACAGGAGGGGATTGTTATCCCTGCAGATATTGGCAATAAAAGATTTTCATTAAATACAAAATGGTTTGTTGAAGGTTTTGGCTTTGTTTTTCTTTCGGCAGATAACGGTGGAGATTTATATTCTATTAATGATCTTCCTGAAACTCATAATCTTAATTATGAATTTGCAAAAAGCAGAATAGTTAGGAATCGTGAAGTAAATTTAAAATATGAAAAAGCCGGAACTAAATTTTCTTTTGAAGTTAATTCCTATATAGATCTTGCAGAAGAATTTTTTGAAGAGGCAAAGAGGAATATAAATAATCCTGAAAAGTGCGGCGAACTTTCAAATAAATCCCTGCACTATTCTTTATGGGCGGGAGAAAAAATTGAACTTGAACATGCAAGGAGTGAAATAACAAGATTAAACAGGCAGGATCATGTTTATTTCGGATGCGAAACCCGCCAGTACATCTGGGCAAAATCAGAAGATATGATGAAACGCTTTGTTGAACTTTTTAATTATGCAACCATAACTCATTATGTGTGGGACAGCTGGTACGAACTTTTCGAACCTCACGAAGGAGTTTACAACTGGGGTGTAAAAGATAATATAGTTAACTGGCTAACAGACCACAACATAACAATTGAAGGGAGACCACTCTTCTGGTTTCACCCGGTTGTTACTCCTGACTGGCTTATGAATAAAAATTTTGAAGTGCTTAAAAAGTATGTAGTAAAACATACTGAAGATTTGATATCTCACTACGGAGATAAAGTTCATCACTGGGAAGTTGTGAATGAATATCATGACTGGGCAAATATTCATGATCATTCAATTGATCAGATTACAGAAATTACACGACTTGCTTGTGATACTGCAAAAGAAGTAAATCCTGATGTTGTACGGATTATTAATAACTGCTGTCCCTGGGCTGAATATGCTGCAGCAGGAAGAAGAGCAAGAGCAAAAGAACAATCATCAAGACCTTTGCGCTCACCTGGGAAATTTATTGAGGATCTTCACAATGCAGGTGTTGAATATGATGTTCTCGGTATTCAGATTTATTTCCCTCATCGTGATCTTTCTGATATCATGAGAATGATAGAGAGGATGGAGAAATTCGGAAAGCCCATTTACATTACGGAAATGGGTGCAAGTTCAGGTTATTCTGAGCAAGCTGTGAAACTTGATGAAATGGATATTATTGATGAACCTTACCAATGGCACCGAAGATGGGATGAAGAACTTCAGGCAGACTGGCTCGAGCAGGTTTATACTCTTTATTACAGTAAGCCAAATATTAAAAGTATTAATTGGTATGATTTCTCTGACTTCCGTCCTTATATCAAAAACGGAGGATTAGTAAGAGAGGATTGCTCAACCAAAAGGTCTTTCCATAGATTAAAAGAACTGCTTGCATCCTGGAACAGGCTGCCATCGGGTACTTAATCTGTTGATCTTTTCGGAGTAATTATTAATGGGTCTTATATTCAAAAAAATTTTCTAATCTTTTTTATAAGAGCATAATTAGTTCAGGTACACATAAACAAAGTATGAATGGATAAAAATGAAATTAGTTACGGTACTTTTATATCTTTTATTATCTTCAAATATTTTTTCTCAATCAATTGATCTTTTTAAAAGAGATGCAACTGTCTGGGCAAGAGAACAAACAATTAACGGAAAACTTATTAATTTTTTTCAGCCGCAGGTTGTAATTAATTTTAATGGAAATAACATAAACACAACAGTAAATTCTTCAGACAGCACCTTCTCCCAATCTTTAATTTTAAATGAAGGATTAAACACGATTGTTGTGTCTGCAGATGCTGTTAAATCTGATACTTTAAAGTTAACGCTTGGATTTAACATTCGTCCCGAGGTTTTTGCTTATGCAAATGTAAACGGCAGAGATGTTACATTGAGAGGAACAGTTTTGGAAAATCCGGACACATCTGTTTTAATGTTTCTATGGATAGAAGATCCGGATAATCCTGTTTCTGTTTCAATCACAAATCCTAATGATACTATAGCTTCATTTACTTTAGCATCAGATGCACCATTGGGTGAATATTATTTTGATCTTTACACTTACACATCAAATGGTGATACTGTAAAGAGCAGAACATTTGTTACAGTTGATTCAAATGAAGTAAGAGCTTTCGATATAAAAAATGATTATGCATCCTGGATTGACTCTGCTGTTATCTATGAAATTACTCCCTACATTTTTGCAAACGGCAACCAAAGCAATCAAAATGATTTTAATACAATAACATTTCATATTCCTGATTTTGTAAGGCTTGGTGTGAATACAATTTGGCTTCAGCCGGTTTACAAAACTTATTTCGGCGGACAGGGGTATGATGTTACTGACTATTTTAGTGTAAGACCTGATCTTGGTACTGAAGAAGAATTAAGAAATCTTATTCAAACTGCAAAAGCTCATGGTTTAAAAGTAATGTTTGATTTTGTTCCTAACCATACTTCAATCAGGCATCCTTATGCCTTAAACTCAGTTACGTATGGTGAAAATTCTCATTACTATAATTTTTATCAGAGAGAATTTGACAATGCCCCATACTCACAGCATTACAATATGCATCCCCAGGGATTTGTTTATTATTTCTGGCAGGATCTTCCTAATCTTAATTATGATAATTCCGAAGTTCAAAAATGGATTACCGAAGCTGCTCTTTACTGGATAAGAGAATTTGATATTGATGGTTACCGTTTTGATGCTGTATGGGGAGTTAATGCACGCAATCCGCAAATTATGAAAGATCTTCGTCTTGCAATAAAAAGGATAAAACCTGAATTCCTTATGCTTGCTGAAGATAAAGCTACAAGGCCTGAAACGTTCGATGAAAATTTTGATGTTGCTTATGATTGGTATCCTGAGGAAAGCTGGGTTTCTCACTGGACATGGCAGACTGATTATAACCCAAATGCAAATCCAACAATTTTTAATTACAGCAATCAAAGCCAGAGATCTCAGTTATTAAGAGATGCAATTACAAATCATGGAAATGGTTTTGCACCTGATGCAAAAGTTCTTCATTTTATGGAGAACAATGATCAGTTTCATTTCATAACTCATCATGGATTGGAAAGAACAAAACTTGCTGCTGCACTTCTTTTCTCTCTTCATGGAATTCCTTTAATGTATAACGGGCAGGAGATCGGAAAAGGGGGACATCCGTATCAGCATGAATTTATTTTTTATCCCGGTTATCCTCTTGATTATGAAGATGTACATGGTTTATTTCCTTATTATCAGAATTTAATTAAATGGAGAAAATCTCTTCCTGCACTTTATGCCGGAGATTATGAAGAACTGAATGTCTCTCCCGATGATTATCTTTTTTCATTCAGGAGATGGAAGGGTGATCAGAATGTAATAACGCTATTAAATTTAAGATCAACCGCAGCTACCGCATCCCTTGAAATTCCTGTAGATGAAATGAATCTTGATTCTTCAAAAACATATTACTTAACTAATTTGCTTGAAGGAGATTATATTGAAGGAAAACCTTCAGAACTTGCTCAGCTTAATATTCCTTTAAACCAGTTTTCCGCAAAAGTTTATTTACTTGCCGATTCTATTGTAACAATAACAGGTGTGGATGATATTGCTGCTGATCTCCCTGAAAATTTTGAAGTATTTCAGAATTATCCCAATCCATTTAATCCTGTAACAACTATTAAATATCATCTTCCTTCAGAAGGAAAGGTTGATATAAGAATATTTGATATTCTCGGAAGAGAAGTCGAAACACTGGTTAATGAATTTCAGCGGGCAGGTTCTCATTCAATTCAATTCAATGGAAATAATTTATCAAGCGGGGTTTATCTGTACAGGGTTCAATTTAAAGAGCAATCATTTACAAGAAAGATGCTGCTTTTAAAATAATATCAGTTAGTCAACTCTATTTATTCTAAAATCTTCTTTAACTCATTTAATAGTTTTTCTAAATGAACATATTAATTATTGGCGGTACCGGGTTTATCTCAACGAAGCTTGTTGAAAAGTTACTTCAATCAGGTAATAAAGTTATTGTTGGTAACCGTGGTAAATCAAAAAGAAGAATTAATGGAAATGAAAATCTTATTTATGAAACAGTAAACAGAAGTAATGAAAACAGGTTAAGAGAAATTCTTAACAGTTACAAAATAGATGTTGTATATGATATGATTGCTTATCATCCTGAGCAATCAGAAATAATGGTTAAGATATTTAAAGGCAGGGTTCACCGATTTATTCACTGCAGCACTGTTTCTGTTTACATGGTTTCTGATGAAGTTCAATCACCGGTTACTGAAGATCAGGATAAAAGAAAATTAATGGATTACAATGAAAGAAATCCTTTCGGAATGAGTTATGGAATTAATAAAAGAAAATGTGAAGATGTTTTGTGGAGTGCTCATGGAAAAGATTTTCCCGTTTCAATGCTTCGTCCGACATTTGTATGCGGACCTCACGATCCAACAGGCAGAGACTGGTTCTGGATCGAACGTATACTTGATGAAAAACCCTTATTAGTCCCCGGCACCGGCGAATATAAATTTCAGCTTGTTTATGTAGATGATACTGCACAGGCATTTCATGATCTTATTTATAATGATAAATCAATTGGGGAAGCATACAATGTTGCTGCAGATGAAATTATTACACTTAAATATTATTTAAAACTTCTTTCAAAAATTCTTAATAAAAATCCTGAAATGATTTTTCTGAAAGAAGAAAAATTTGATACTCTTCCATTCAGCAGATATCCTGGTGCTGATGTTTTTCCTTTCAATACGAGGAGAAATGCATACTTTAGTCTTGATAAGATTAAACGCGATTTGAATTATAAATCAACACCAATTGAAACCTGGATGAGAGAAACTGTTAACTGGCATTTGAAAAATGTAAATGAACATTCCGCAGGTTATGAATTCAGAAATGATGAATTGAAAGTAATTAATTTTATTACCAGACATTAAAATTAGAATTAAAATGGATAGAGAAAAATTAAAACAAATATTAAAAGATGAGATAAAAAAACGAGACGGCATTATTCCCCTTGAACCTGCATGGGTAGCAAGAGATTTTCTTCCTCCGGGAAAAAGACTTGGACTTTCCGAAGACCAATATAACCTTGGTGAAAGAGGAGGAATTTGTGAAAGATGGATAGGTTCAACAACAAAAGCAGATAATAAAATTGCAGTGCCGAATGAAGGTCTTAGTTTTCTTAATATTGATCTTAATGAAAAAGTAACTTTGAAAGATGCAGTTGAACTTATTCCGGAAGTAATAATGGGAAAAGAATATGCTGCTTCTCATAAAGGCTTGGGACGGCTGCCCAAAATTTTTGATTACGAATACCGTCTGCCTTTTCACATTCACCAGATGCAGAAGCATGCAAGTCTTGTTGGACGAAATTCAAAAGAGGAAGCATACTATTTTCCCGAAGGTTTAAGCATGGGTAAAGAACCCGACACTTTTTTTGGAGTTCATCCATATATTGCGAGAGAGAAAAAATATGATCTGCTTCTTCCTGCAATGGTTGAGTGGAAAGATGATTCCATACTTCAGTATGCACGTGCTTATAAATTAATGCCCGATGATGGCTGGCATGTTCCGTCGGGTGTTACACATGCACCAGGCTCTGCACTTACAATTGAACTGCAGGAAGATTCCGATGTATTTGCAATGATGCAGGCAAAAACAGGAGGAAAGATTATTGATAAAGAACTTCTTTTTAAAGATGTTAGAAAAGAAGACCGTGAAAAGTATGGAGAAAAAATTATTTTAGAAATGATTGATTGGGAAACAAGCGGTGATCCTTTCTTTTATGAAAACAGGCATACTCCTCCTGTTCTTATAAATGAAACCAAAACAAAAGATGGTGAAGAATACTGGATATTTTATAACACAACTAAATTCAGCGGAAAGAAATTAGTTGTTCATCCCAAAGGAAAATTTGTTTCTAAAGATAAAGGTGTTTATAATATTCTTGTGTGGAAAGGAAAAGGTAAGTACGATAATGTTGATATCGAAGCAGGTAACTTTAGTAAAGATGAATTATTAATTTGTTATGATGCGGCAGTTAAATCTTTAACTGTTGAAAATACAGGTGATGAAGATCTTGTTATATTTAAATTCTTCGGACCGGATATTAATGATGATGTGCCGATGCTGAAAAAATATCAATAATTTTTAGGGGAATTATTTGAATTTAATTGATGAAATAAAAGTAAATGTTGTAAGAGGTCATATAGATTCAAATGCCAAGTATCCTCCTGATCTTTCCGGAAAACCCGGGGTAAGCGAGCTTGTTCAAAAAGCTTTAACAGAAAATATTTCTCCTTCTCAAATTTTAAATGATGCTCTCATTGCGGCTATGGAAATAGTCGGAGCAAAATTTTCTGCAGGTGAATATTTTGTTCCCGATATGCTTCTCTCTGCACAGGCAGTTAAAACAGGAATGAAAATTCTTGAACCACTTCTTGTTGGTGAAGAATCAAAAAAAGCAGGTACGGTAATTCTCGGTACTGTTAAAGGAGATATGCATGATATAGGCAAAAACCTTGTAAAGATGATGCTTGAAAGCGGTGGGTTTGATGTTATTGATCTCGGAATAAACACACCTCCTGAAAAATTTGTTGAATCAGCAAAGCGATATCCCGATGCTGTTATTGGAATGTCGGCTTTACTTTCCACAACAATGATTAATATGAAGGTATCAATCGATGCTCTGAGGTCTGCTGGTTTAACAAATAAAGTTATAATTGGTGGAGCTGCTACAAGTAAAAAATATGCAGATGAAATTAAAGCTGATGGCTACTCTAAAGACGCTGTACAATCAGTCCAGGTTGTTAAAGAATTAATGGGGTTAACTGTTTAATTATGCCTCTTTTAAATTTATCGGATCCATTACCGGATTGGAGCGATCTCGATTTTATTAATCTTATTGAATTAAAAAAATCAAAAGATATCTCCTTACTTCAAAAATCTCCTAAAGAAAAATTTTTCATTGGTGAAGGAGAATGTAATTTTTCTTTTAATGAAGAAAAAAGAAAAATGATGCTTGGAGAGTTTGTTGAAATAAATAATCCGGGTAAGGAGATAAACATTTCAGCAGATGAAGATTCAACAATCATTCACATTGGGGGCAGGTGGAATGATGAAACAGGTTCCTGCGGAGTTTTTAAAATGAATAATTCCGGTTCACCTAAAAATATTGGTGACCCTGTTGATTATAAACGTACCACAGAATTTGATAATCATTTTCATGATTGTGATGAATACTGGATAATATTTAAAGGCTCCGGTCTTGCTGTTTCCGAAGGTAAAAAATATAAATTACTTCCGGGGACTATTCTCGCAACCAAAGCAGGAGATCATCATGATCTTCCTGAAGTTTATGAAGAAATTCATGGTGTCTGGTTCGAAACATCCCTCAAAGGTAAAAAAAGAAAAGGACATCTCTGGATACATACACATGGTTGAGGGAATAATGGAATGTTGGAATAATGGTATAAAAAATCTTATTCTTAAATAATCATTAACTATAAAATACCTCTTAATACTTAATCATCTTAATCCTCTCTTTAGTTAAAAACAATGAAATATCGTTCACTTGGTAAATCAGGTTTAAAAGTTTCTGAAATATGTTTTGGTGTAATGACATTCACCGGTAAAAATGGTTGGACTCATCTTGGTATTCTGGAACAGAAAGATGCTAATCGTTTGACCTCAATTGCAATTGACAAAGGTGTAAATTTTTTTGATACAGCAGATGTTTATTCACTAGGCATTTCTGAAACTATGCTTGGAAAAGCTTTAGGTAAAAAAAGAAAAGATGTTGTAATTGCAACCAAAGGTGAAGGAAGAATGTGGGATGGACCAAATGGTGAAGGACATTCAAGAGCTCACTTAATTCGTGCCTGTGAAGATAGTCTTAAAAGATTAAACACAGATTATATTGATCTTTATCAGGTACACTCATTCGATTTTATGACCCCGCTTGAAGAGATGATGAGTGTACTCGATTCTCTTGTAAAATCGGGTAAGGTAAGGTATATAGGCATTTCTAATTTCTTTGCCTGGCAGATAATGAAACTTCAATCTATTGCAGAAAAAAATCATTGGGAAAAATTAACAAGCCTGCAGGCATATTATTCTTTGGTTGGAAGAGATCTTGAATATGAACAAATACCTCTCTGTGTTGACCAGGGGATTGGCATTCTTGTATGGAGTCCTCTTCATGGAGGAATTCTTTCAGGTAAATACCGTAAAGGAAAAAAATGGCCTAAAGGTACAAGATTACAAAAGCCCGGTCACCATCTTCCTTATGATGTTGAGAAGGGAGAAAAGATATTAAATCTTCTTGTGAAGTTTGCAAAGGAGAGGGGAGTGAGTGTCAGCCAGGCAGCTTTAAATTATACTTTGAGAAAACCGGGAATCACATCTGTAATAATTGGTGCAAGAAATGAAAAACAATTGATTGACAATATTAATACAAGCAGCTGGGAATTGAGCGAGGATGAAATTACAAAGCTTGATAAGGTAAGCGCCCCTTCAAGAATTTATCCTTACTGGTACTTTGATATCTTTAAAAAAGATAAAATGGAAATATATTTTGATAATCTATTCAGGGGAGAAAATAAAAATGGAATATAGAAATCTAGGCAGAACAGGAGTGAAAGTTTCACCTCTTTGTCTCGGCTGTATGATGTTCGGAAGAAAAGCTGATGAAAAACTTTCAATGGAAATTGTTGATAAAGCAATTGATTATGGAATAAATTTTTTTGACACAGCAAATGCATATCAAAGAGGATTAAGCGAGGAATATCTTGGCAAAGCTTTAAAAAGAAACGGTAAGCGGGATCAACTTATAATTGCAACAAAAGTTCATGGTTTTATGAATGATTATGATCCAAATGCCGGGGGAATATCAAGAAGACACATCATTGATCAGTGTAATCAATCATTAAAAAGACTGCAGACAGATTATATAGATCTTTATCAGCTTCACCGTCCTCAGTCCGATATTCCGATTGATGAATCATTAAGAGCATTTGACGATTTAATAAGAGCAGGAAAAGTAAGATATATTGGCACAAGTACTTTTGCACCATGGCAAATTGTAAATTCAATATGGGTATCGAAGGAACTTGGCTTAAACAGGTTTGTTTCAGAGCAGCCTCCTTATCATTTACTGGATAGAAGAATAGAACGTGAATTAATTCCTGTTGCATTGCAGTTTGGTATTGCACTTCTTATATGGTCACCGCTTGCGGGAGGATTTTTAACCGGCAAATATAAGAGAGGTGAAAATAAACCGGAGGACAGCAGGTTTAAAGAAAGTTCTCCCTGGGCTGATCATCATTTTACAGAAGAAGCTTTTAAAGTACTTGATGTTTTA